>Ga0209166_10000141_pt1 | contig 95086 bp, 100 predicted proteins | sample Coa_R1_3_FD_187151 | JGI IMG/M metagenome (GOLD analysis project Ga0209166, IMG submission 187151) | Surface soil microbial communities from Centralia Pennsylvania, which are recovering from an underground coalmine fire - Coalmine... | ecosystem: Environmental > Terrestrial > Soil >...
ATCTCGGCGCCAGGCTCGGAACCGCCGGCCCTCCCGACATCCCCTATCTGCCGGATCTCGTCTCGCAGCGCTGCGCTCTCGCCTGAGCGCCCGGGGTTTTGCCCCTCTTACCATGTTCCGCCGGGGAGCAGTGGGTAGACGCCGGCGACGAAATAGCCGTCGGACACCTTCTGGCCGCCACCACGCAAATGCCTGTCGATGACATCGTCCGAGGCCGGGATGAACGCCTGGTTGGGACAGGCCCCGCATTTGACTTGAGGCTTGCCGCAAACACCCTTCACCCATTCGTTGGCGCAGGCGGGCGCATAACCCGCGCGGCCAGCTCTTCGGTTTTCCCAACGGATCGGAAACACATCGGGCCGGCCGACGAACAGCCGGCGAAACAGATCGACCTTGGCTGCTGTCGAGGACGTCGCCGTCACGGTCGGCGGGTTCGCAGTTGGCTCCCGATAATGGGTGGGCGTCGACACCGCTTGTTGACGTTCGAGTTCGGCGAGCGCGGTCGCGAGTTCCGCGCGCTCGGCATCCACCGAGGCTATCCGGGCTCGAATTCTGGTGATTTCCTCTGTCTTATTGGGCTCAACCATCAGCGCAACGGGGGCGGGCAAGGTGCGGATTATCCGGGAAGTGAGCATCAGCGACATGGTCAAAGTGGCGTCGGCCGAGTTTCAGAAACACATCGGCCGCTATCAAGACATGGCGCTGGTGCAGCCGGTGACCATCACCCGCAACGGGCGTGATCGCACGGTGATGATTTCTGCTGACGAGTATTATCGGTTGAAGCGCCGCGATCGCGAGGTCCTCGGACTGGACGACTTCACTGAAGCCGACCTTGCAGCGATCCGCGCGGCCGAGCCGCCGACGGAGACGGCGCTTTTCGATCATGAACTGAAATAGGCGCCGGTGTCGCTTCCGGCGCCCGTTCCGGGCCTGGTCATCCGATAGTCGTTTCTGTGGCGCGAGGCCGCCGCCCGAGGCGCGGAAGAGGGCAGCAAGGATCGGCCATGCGCAGTCGTCCTCGTGTCGGAAGATAAAGCCGGCGAAAAAATCGTGCTGGTGCTTCCCGTGACGCATTCGCCGCCGGCGGACCGGAGCTCGCCGTGGAGTTTCCGGTTGAGACGAAGCGGCGGCTCGGACTTGATGATCAGCGGTCCTGGATCGTCGTCACCGACGCCAACCGATTTGACTGGCCAGGCCCCGATCTGAGGCCCGGCGTCCGCGGCGACGCCTCGTCGGTCGCCTACGGCCCGTTGCCACGCGGCCTCTTTTACGAAGTGCGCGAGAAATTCGCCCGCGGCATTGAACGGCGTTTGGCTGGAGTCGTCCGGCGCACGGAATAGAAAAGCGGGGGCATCACAGACGAGCTGGAGAGGGAGTCCACGAGGGGAGGGGCCGATCAAAGTCGGGCTTTAGGTTCCCGCGCCACCTTACACTTGAGCATTGACGGTAAAACTTTAAGGCGAGACTGTAAGAGCATCGGTTTAAGGGGTCCTTCGATGAAGCGCCTGGCCTTGCTCGGTTCTGCGGTCCTTTTTCTACTCAATGGACGCCCCGCGCTAGCGACGCCGGGTGAGCCTCACCCGCCCTCCGAAGTGAGCGGCGTCACGGTGACTGCGCCACCAAAGCCGAACCCATTGGTTGACCCAACCTCGCAGTTCGTCCGCTCCCACTTGCCGGAGGGGCGCACTGATCAGCTTGCGCGGTTCCGCGACCCAATCTGCGTCAAGGTGCTTGGCCTTCCTCCCGAATTCGACGCCTTTGTCGCCAAACGCATTGTCGAGATGGCCGCACAGGTTCACGCCCCGGTCGCAGCGGCGCTCGACTGCACGCCGAATGTCCACGTGATTTTCTCGCCCAGTCCCCAAGCCCAGATCGATGATATTGCGAAACGCCGAGATATTCTGATCGGCTTTCATTTTCCCGCGCAATTGAAGCGACTGACGACATTCAGTCGGCCAGTTGGCGCCTGGTACGTCACCCGGACCGTCGACCAGTTTGGCCAGAGCTGGCTCGACGTGGATGATCCAAGACCCTACAGCCCCCGAGACGGGGGCGAAAAACCATCGGGCAGGGCCGGCAGTCGGCTGGAAAGTCAGTTAAGCGCCGAGGTTGTCCATAGCCTGATCCTGGCTGACGCTAACAAGGTGGCCGGCGAGAAAATCGACGCGGTTGCTGACTACATCGCAGTCCTGGCCTTGGCGAAATGGCAGGGCTTGGAGCGCTGCAACGCGATCCCGACGATCCTCAATCTTATGGCCGACGGCTGTGAAGCCCGCGCGCCAGAGGCCGCCACGAACGCGGACCTGGCCTTGCTGACAGGCCTCTACGCAGTCGATCCCCTGGAATTGGGTTCTCAGCAGCGCGCCGCAATAGCAAGCCAGATGCGTGCAGCCGAGGCGGCGCCTTCCACGAAGGCGCATTAAGCGAAGTCGCGTAACGGTGGAGTAGCCGTTCGGACCCCGGCGGTGGGCTCATGAAGCCCGGCAGGGGCCGCCTGCACCCGTGCAGGTTTTCACCCAGTTCACGACCGTCTCGATTACGCCAGGCGCCTTATGCCACCAAAAGAAGGCCTCCGCTTTCTGCGGCTTGATCGTCAGGTTGTGCTCCGCGCGCGGCGCGATCAGCGCCGTATAGGGTGTTTGAGAGGCGTCCAGCAGGTCGGTGATGCGCCGCATGCTCTCGTCGACGGGGATCAACTGGTCGTGTTCGCCATAGATCAGCAGGACGGGCTGACGGATCTTGGCCCATACGGTTCTTGTGTCGAAATGCGAGCGCCTGGGATACCAGGTCCACGCCGGATCGCTGCGGGGTGGCAGGTTGAGGTCCTTGAACCACGCGTCATTGCGAACCGCCGCGCTTGCGGTTTCCAGGTCCGCATAAGGCCGATCTCCAGAGATCACCGAGATAAAAAGGCGGTACATGGCCAGCTCTTTGACCTTATCCGCCTCACTGAAATCTTCTCCCGCAACTTCGTTCTGGGTGCGATAGATATCCTGTTCGCTGACCCGCCCGGCGTAGGTGTCTTCGGCCACGAGAAAGGCGACACGGGCGGGCGCCATCGTCGCGGCCAGCGGTGCAACCATTCCGCCTTCGCTGTGACCATGCAGACCAATGCGTCTGGGATCTACGTCCCGGCGGGCCGCCAACAGCTCCACGGCGCCCATGGCGTCTCCCGCCAAGGTCTCGTAGCCGCCGTCACGCCAATCGCCGGTGGATTGCCCCGAGCCCCGCTTGTCATAGGCAAGCGCGGCTATGCCGGCGCGAGCAAAGCGATCGGCGATGTAACGGTTGGTTCCCCAACGACTTTCAGGACCAGATCCCTGCAACAGGACGACGGCGGGATGGCGCCCTGGCGTGGTCGGCATGGCCAGGGTCCCGAAGAGCGTCACTGAGCCGTTACGCCAAGTCACCGGAAATTCGCGATACGGCAGCGCCGGCTTGAGCTTACGCCGGAGCGTAAAGCTTCCTTCGCCATCGTCCCCTTTAAATTTACCCTGGATCTCATCGCCCTTACGCTCACCTTCGAGCGCATCTCCGCCCATGCTGAAGCGAACATGATCGCCGTTGAAGGCGACCTTCCCGAGCGGATAATCCATGACGCGCCAAGTGTCCGCGCTGAACCGGCCCGAGGCATGAGCTTCATCACCCTGAAGATCGTAGGCGATCGCCAGTTTCTGACCGTGCTGCTCGAGTGATCCAACCCAGTGGCCCGCAAGGGCGTTGGGTGCAGCCCAAACCGCAGGACCCCAGGCCGCGAGCAATGGCGCCAAAATCGTGCTGGCGAGACGTCCAACGTTCACTCTATGGGCCTCCAAGAACTGCGGGCAGGCCGCACACTTCGACAGTCGGGCTTTCGGCTTGCCGGCTGTCCAATCGCATTTTCTGAGCCTCATCGCGCTTAGGTGCAAACTCGCGGACCGTCGGGCGAAAGGCTGGAGATAAAGGTTGCGGGCGCGCTGGACGCGACATTCAGCTCTGGCAGCAATGCTGGATCGCCTAGGCGACATGGCCAGCGATATCGTCTTGCACTTTCAAGAGGTCCCCCGAAGATCTGCCTTAACTCTGCGACCAGACGACAAATCCGTCGTCGGCTCGAATTAGACGCCCCGACATCCTCATTGTATCGCCGGATTTGCGAAGGCTTGCGTCCACGACCAAGTCGACATCAGAAGCGTCGCTCAAGCTCGAGGTTAAACCGCGCCTGACTGGCCGCCTCACGGCGATCGGCGCCAACCGCGGCTAACCAACCAGCATCGACTTCGATCTCGAACGGCAACCCCTTCGGTCGTCCCTCCCACTTCAGCTCTGGCCCGACATAGGTGCCTTGCGGGCGGTTGAGGAACCCGTGGTCGTCGCCGAAGTCCCCAAACGCCTCTGCCCCGAGGCGCAAGGCTCCAACCGTGCGCCAGGTCGCCGAAGCCGCATAGCCGTAGGAGGCGAACACCTCGCCTCGCAGGCCGTTGAACGGCCGCTCGACGATGAAATTGAACAAGCCCTGAAAGCGGCCATCGGTCTTGGCCAGCAGCAACTTCGTCTCACCCACGTCGGGACCACCGCCGGCGCCTTTGGTGGCCTCCACGTAGAGCCCGGCGTCAACGCCGAACTTGGGAATTTGGCCCAGGTAGTATATGCCTTCAACGCCGACGCCAGTCAGCCGCTGAGGCTCGCCAGGTCCGCGTTCGACCTTGGTCACCAGGGCGAGGCTCAGTCGGTCGTTGATTCCATATTCCAACTCATTGACCGCGGTCTGGGCGCCCTTGAGGACACCATCGCCTCCCTCCTGGCCGACGCGAAACTCGAGCTCCACCACGTGGTTCGCAATGTACGGCGAATAGACCACTTCATCGAGGCGCGGATCGGCCAGAGCCGGTGTTTCGACCGTCGCCGAAACGCCCAACGCCGCGCATATCGTCACCAACCTGATCATCCTCATAGGCGCGTCATTTCCATCTCTTGCGAGTCATTCGCATATTTCTTCTTGCGAACGCGTGTCAATTGCAATTAGAAAGAAGCCATGAAGAAGCTCATCCCGTTTGCCTATGCGGCTTTGGTCTTCGCAGCGCCGGCCGCAGCCGTAGCGCCGTCTGCAATTACGCTGACCCTCAGAGATCATCGCTTCACGCCTGCGGCGATCACGGTGCCGGCCGGTCAGAAAGTGCGCGTGACCCTGATCAACCAGGATGCAGCGACGGAAGAGTTCGACAGCCAGGACTTGCAGCGCGAAGAGGTGGTCACGCCCATGGGCCGGATCAGCTTCGACATCGGCCCTCTGCAACCGGGCCAGTACAGCTTCATGGGCGAATTTCACGCCAAAACAGCTCAGGGCAAGATCACCGCCGTTGCGGGCGACCACTAATCCTCACCCTGATCATGTTTCCCCCGACATAGGCTGAAGCTCGGAGGACCGAGATCATCGAATTGGCTTGACCTTCCAACGATGGGAAGGTCCATGACCTCAGCGCATCACGGTTAAAGGAGATGTGCTGTGGCCGATAGCGGCTTGATCGCGCTCGATATCCCGATTGCGGGCATGACCTGCGCCGGCTGCGTGGCGCGGATCGAAAAGGCCATCAGGGCGGTTCCAGGCGTGCATGAGGCATCGATCAACCTCGCCACCAAACGTGCGCATGTCCGAGGCGGAGATTCACTCGCCGTCGCCGAAGCGATCCGTGCAGCGGGCTATCAACCAGCCCCCCAAACCATCGAACTGAAAATCAGTGGTCTGACCTGCGCGAGTTGTGTCGCGCGCGTGGAAAAGGCGCTGCGCGCGACGCCAGGCGTCACCTGCGCAAGTGTGAACCTGGTCACCGAGCGCGCCACCGTGGATTTGCTCGCCGGAACCGCAACGCCTGCTGCGCTCGTCGCGGCCGTGACCCAGGCCGGATATCGGGCCGTCGCCTCAGGTGCGCCTCTAGGCGAGGCGGCCGAAAGCGAAACGTCGGCCAAAGACCGAGAGGTCCGCAGTCTTTTTGGCGCCGTCGCCCTGGCTGGGGTGGGTAGCGCGCCGCTGTTCCTAGCGCAGATGGTCGGGCATATCGCGCCCCGGGCGCATCATACCATCGACGCGGCGTTTGGTGAGCCGGGGTGGCGGTTGATCAGCCTCGGCCTGGCGAGTTTCGTGCTCTTCGTGCCGGGGCTTCGGTTCTACCGAAAGGGGATTCCGAATCTTCTGAGGCTATCCCCCGATATGAACAGCCTCGTCGTGCTCGGCGCCTCCGCAGCATGGGCTTACTCGATCGTAGCGACCTTTGCCCCCCGATGGCTGCCCGCCGGGGCCGACAATGTCTACTACGAAGCGGCGTCGGTTATCGTGACCCTTATCCTGCTAGGCCGTTGGCTCGAAGCCAAGGCCAAATGCCGCACGAGCCTGGCGATCGGACGCTTGATGACGCTGCAGCCGAAGGCCGCGCACGTGGAGCGTGGCGGCGGCGAGATCGAGGTCGTGGTCGATCAGGTGCGGCCGGGCGACGTGGTGATTGTGCGTCCAGGTGAACGTGTGCCGGTGGACGGCGATGTCATCGACGGCGCCTCCTATGTCGACGAGTCCATGATCACCGGTGAACCGACGCCGGTGGGCAAGGCCGCCGGAGCGAGCGTCGTCGGCGGGACGGTGAACAAGTCCGGTGCTTTTCGCTTCCGGGCGACCAGGGTTGGGGCGGACACCGTGCTGGCCCAGATCGCGCGCATGGTTGAAGCCGCCCAAGGGGCCAAGCTACCAATTCAAGCCTTGGTTGATCGCGTAACGACGTGGTTCGTGCCGGGCGTCATGGCTGTCGCGGCCCTGACTTTCGCCGTCTGGATGGCGCTTGGGCCACCGCCAGCCTTGGGCTTGGCGCTGGTGAATGCCGTGGCGGTTCTGATTATCGCTTGTCCCTGCGCCATGGGGTTAGCCACGCCCATGTCGATCATGGTCGGCGCTGGTCGGGCCGCGGAACTGGGCGTGTTGTTCCGTCGTGGCGAGGCCATGCAGATTTTGAGCGATGTCCGCGTCATCGCGTTGGACAAGACCGGCACCTTGACGGCGGGCCGTCCTGAACTCACCGACTTCGAGATCGCCGGTGGATTTGAGGAGGGGGACCTTCTGACATGGATCGCCAGCGTCGAACGGCGCTCGGAACACCCCATCGCCTCAGCGATCGTGGAGGCCGCCACGACACGCGCCCTCACGCTTCTCGATGTTGACGCCTTCGCCGCATCGCCCGGTTTGGGCGTAAGCGCCGAGATCGCCGGGCATCGCGTAGAGATCGGCGCCGATCGGTTCATGCACCAGCTCGGCGTTGACATCTCAGGTTTTCAGCCGAGGGCCGCCCAGCTCGCCGATACCGGAAAGAGCCCCTTTTATGCGGCCGTGGATCGCCGCGTCGCAGGCGTGTTCGCAATCGCCGACCCGATCAAACCCGGGGCGCACAGCGCGCTCGAAGCCCTGCGCTCCCGAGGCCTGAAGATTGCGATGATCACCGGCGACAACCACCAAACCGCCAAGGCTGTCGCACGGACGCTTGGCATCGACCAGGTCATCGCCGAGGTCTTGCCGGACGGGAAGGTAGACGCGGTCAGGCGGCTGCAGCGCGCGTTTGGTTCGACGGCCTTCGTCGGTGACGGGGTCAATGACGCACCCGCGCTGGCGGCGGCCGATGTCGGCATCGCCATGGGCGCGGGCACGGACATCGCCATCGAGAGCGCCGATATCGTATTGGTTCGGGGAGACCTGAGCGGAGTGACCGATGCGCTGGGCCTCAGCCGCGCGACCTTGAACAACATCCGGCAGAACCTGATTTGGGCGTTCGGCTACAATGTCGTGCTGATCCCGATCGCCGCCGGCTCACTCTATCCCGCGTTCGGCCTTCTGCTGTCACCCGTTTTGGCGGCAGCCGCGATGGCCCTCTCAAGCGTGAGCGTGGTCGCCAACGCGCTTCGCTTGCGCGCTTTGCGCGCGCCATCGCGGCTCCCAATCGTCAGCCTTGAGGTCGTTGCATGAATATTGGTCAGGCCGCCAGGGCCTCGGGTGTTTCCGCCAAGATGATCCGCTATTACGAGCAGATCGGCTTGGTTCGCCCCGTTGATCGCAGCGAAAGCAACTATCGCAGTTTCGGGACGCGCGACGTCAATGAACTGAGGTTTATCCGCCGAGCCCGCAGCCTCGGCTTCTCTGTCGAAGAGATCGCCAACCTCCTGTCGCTTTGGCGTGATCGCGCCCGCCCTAGTCGCGAGGTCAAGGCGATTGCAGAGCGGCACGTCGCTGATCTTGAAGCCCGTATCGCCGAAATGCGAGCGATGGCCGACACCCTCAAGGATCTATCGGCGTGTTGCGCGGGCGACGAGCGGCCTGACTGTCCCATCCTCGATGGGCTTGGCGCCACGCCAAACCCCTCCGGAGGCGACGCCTAAATCTCAACCCAGAAGAATTCGGAGACCCCAGGATGGGCCTTGCGCCAATCGACTGCGTCGATGTCCACGTTCTGATCGACAATATCACCGACAGCCACTCCTCCATTCCCGCCGAGGACGAGTCCGAATTTGCTTACCTTGAACGGCGCGGGATGCGGGAACTGGCGGGCGACAACATCTGCTGCGCCTGCCACGGGCTGTCATACCTCATCACGGCAAAACGCGGCGCGCTTCAGCACACCGTCTTGTTTGACACCGGCCCGGAGGCCTACGCTTTTGAACGCAACACGACCCGCCTCGGAGTTGATCTAGGCGCCGTCGAGAGCATTGTCTTGTCCCACGGACATTGGGACCATGGCGGCGGCATGCTCAAGGCGCTGGATATGATCCTGGCCGGCAACGGCGGCCAAGAGGTGCCCTACTACGCCCATCCGGGCATGTTCAGATCTCGCGGCCGGCTCTTGCCCAACGGGCGAATGCTGCCGTCCAAAGATGTCCCGAGCATCACCGAACTGGCCGATCACGGGGCGCGGGTCATCAATACGGCTAAGCCTCAGGTCTTTCTCGACGATATGTTCTACCTCAGCGGTGAAATTCCTCGTGTGACGCCTTTCGAACTGGGCTTCCCAGGACATCACCAAAAGCGCGCGGATGGGAAGGGTTGGGAGCCTGACCCCTGGATCATGGATGAACGGTCTCTCGCGGTGAATGTCGCCGACAAGGGGATCGTGGTCTTTACGGCCTGCTCCCACGCCGGCGTGGTGAACGTTCTAAAGCATGCACGTGATTGCTTTCCGGACACCCCGCTTCACACCGTGATGGGCGGTTTTCACCTCGCCGGAGCCAACGAACGGATCATTCCGCAGACAGTAGCCGCCATGGAAGCGTTCGAACTTCGCAAGATCGCCGCGGGCCACTGCACTGGCTGGCGCGCGGTCGTGGCGCTTACAAACGCCTTCGGCGACGACCGGGTCGATCCGTCTGTGGTCGGCAAGCGCTACAGGTTTTGATCGGCGAGCATTCGGCGGAAAATCAAGATAGCGTCGGGGCCAATCTGGCCTGGCGAGCCGTCGGCTTCGTTCGCGACAACTTCCGGCGGCCCCGTCGTCCGCCGATGAACGCGCCCTCCTCCACCGTGATCGCCTTGGACACTGCGCCCGACAGCTTCAGGTCCCGAGAGACATAACCTTGATCGGATCGCCCGCCGCGAACTCACCGCGCATCCGAACCGCTATCTCCACCATCAATATCCGGATCCTGACCACTGGTTGAACTAAAGCGGCCGTCCCTTAACCAATCGGAGGGAGGGGCGACTTTTAGCGGCGTCAATAGTTTTTCGCGCTCTTAGCGCGCATTCGGGAAGTCGATGACGGCGTTATTGAGCGGAATTTCGAGGTTATGCTGACTGGGCTTGACGTTCTGGGCGGGGGCCCAAGGCACAGTATCACCGAACCCCTTGCTGGTCGGGTCGACCACCCCTCGCATGGTGAAGGACTGGAATACGTAGGGAACCCCTTCCGAACCGAGAAATGACGGGCCGTCGGTGACCTGGAAATGCAAGTGCGGCCCGTTGGAATTCCCGGTATTTCCGACCAGCGCCAAGACCTGGCCGGCATGGACCCTTTCGCCGACCTTGATGCGGATACTGCCCGGTTGCAGATGGGCGTATTGCGCGAAATGCCCATCTCCCAGATCGAGGACGACATAGTTTCCCGCGATATTTTCCAGCGTGGTCACTGCCGGCATGTCCTGGGCGACATTTAGCGGAACGCCGTCTTTGATATCGGCGACGACGGCGTCGGCGACGGCGAAAACCGCCTCGCCGAAGCCGTAATAATTGGCGTTGTCCTTTTGGCTGCCATGGACGAGGAACCCGTCCGGACCCAGTTTCGCCCAGTCGGCAGCGAAGCGCTGACCGATACGAACCTTGCCATCGACTGCGTTCAGCGACCGGCGATGACCATTGTCCATGAGGTCGAAAGGTATCCAGCCTTTCCCGCTTAGGGGTGGATGTAGGATAATCGGCGCGGCGGTCTGGACTGCGACAGGCGCAGGCTCGACGTTGTAATGCATCGCGATACCGTCAGGCTGGGCGCCAACAAAGACCAGGCTGTGACTTATGCTGTGGGGGCGCGCGGCGTTTCCCGCCAACGCGACATCCAGGAACACCACGATATGCGCCCCGGCGTCGATTAAAGCGCGGTTGGGCGGAGGGCTAACCGCGCCGGTATTTTGAATCAGTTTCCCCAGCTCGCCGCCCTTGAAGCTCGCCAGCATCCCATTTGCGGGAGCGTCGCCCAAGATATCGATCTGCGTAAGCTCTAGTGGCTTCTTTCCGAAATTGGTGATGTGCAACTCATAAAGAAGATGAGTGGCGCCATTCGCGTTGACGGGGGTGGGCGTCATCGGAACCTGGAGATCGACTGTCGCCGGAAATGCGGGTTTCGGTGGATCGTTCGCGGCGTTCACTGGATTGCAAGCGAGTAGGAACGCGCAGACCAACGCGATCAGGTGTTGCTCCATGATCTGTTTGCGCATTCGTGTCCCAACCTTTCGATGGAGGTAAGGTGCGATCGTTAGCGTACCGCCCTCACGGCGCTAATGACAAAAGGCTGGCGTTTCTCGCCAATAGTGGGTTCGCGTCCGCAAGGTGATCACCAAGGGCGGCGATCGTTCGCCCGCTCAATGATGAGCCTTCGACGCGGTGCTGGGTGATGTGGTCCACCGTACGCTGGCGGCCTCCGTTCCCGATGACCCGACCGGGAGGATTAACGCCAAGGGCCCGCACATCCGCTTGGAGCCGAACACCGCGGTGTCCCTCGGCATGACCTTTCATGAGCCTGCCGCAGACGCCCTCAAGTATGGCGCCCTTTCGACCTCGTGCGGGCGGGTCGAGGTCTGCTGGCGCGTCGCTGTCGACAATAGTGCTTTCCTCCTCGACTGGCGCGAGGCCGGCGGACCGCCGGTCACGCCCCCAAATCATCGTGGCGTCGGCTCGCGCCTCATCGAGCGCGGCCTGGTCCGAGAAACACCCATCGGGGAGCGGAAGAGAGAGCTGATGGGTTCAGCAGCCCGGTATCGACCTCACCGAGGATCCGCTGGGCGTAAGCGGCTGATCGGGCTGGGGCTATGAAGCATCTTTGACAATACGGCATTTTGCCGTATATGATAGAGCCAAAGGAGGGCCCATGTCCAAGCTCCAAGTTGAAGCCGAGACCGCACGGTTGGAAGCGCGCATTCCAGTCCAGGTCTATGACCAGATGCAGCGCGCCGCGCGCCTGCGCGGCCTGACCCTGACCGGCTATCTCATCGCCACTGCCGGCGAGGACGCAAGGCGTGTCGTCGAGGACGCCGAGATCATGCGGCTCGCGCGCGAGGATCAAATCCGCTTCGCCGAGGCGCTGATTAATCCGCCCAGGCCGAACGAGCGGCTGACCCGCGCGGCGAAGCGTCATGCCGAGCTGATCGAACGCCGGTGAGTGCCCGCTTCGCCATCGAGCAGCTGGCGAAAGCGCACAAGCGGGCGGATTTCACCTGCGGCGACGACCGGATCGACGCCTACTTCCGCGAGACCGTCTCGCAGGACGTGAAGCGCAAATACGCCACCTGTTTCGTCGCCAGGGAGATCGCGACGGATCGGGTGGCGGGCTTCTACACCCTGTCGTCCAGCAACGTGCCTTTGAACGAGGTTCCCGAGCCGCTGGCGAAGAAGCTGCCGCGCTATCCGACCGTCCCGGCCGTCCTAATTGGCTGGCTCGGACGGCATTTTGATTACGCCGGACAGGGGCTTGGAGAAGCCTTGTTGTTCGACGCCATCAAGACCGTGGCGACCGCGCCCATCGGGGCGCATGCCATCTTTGCCGACGCTATCGACGACAGTGCGGCAGCCTTCTATGCGGCCTTTGGCTTCACGCCTTTGGTCCGGCGACCTCGCACCCTCTATCTGCCGGTGACAACGGCGCTGAGTTTGCTGTCGCCATGACAATCGACTCCACCACTATGCTGCTTCCGCCCCGTACCGCCGTGAACAAGCATTTTTGCGCCACGGCGCGCGGAGGCTTCGGGCCGACCCGCCTTTGAGCAGGTGTTCGCATAGGCCTTGGCCGTCTCCACCTGTTGGCGGGGCAGCGAGGGATCGTCCTCAAGGAGTTCTTTGGCCGAAGCTCCGCCGCCGAGCAGCGCGGCGATCCGGTAGACCTCGACGACAGCGCCTTCCAGCAAAGGCCCTCGCGAGACGAGCGGTGTTTCAACGGTGGTATCTTGTGAGCGAGACGCCATTCCTCACCTCCTGGGACGAGCCGGATTTTGGGTCTCGCCACGACGTTGTGGAAGAGGCCTTCGCCCTGGCTAATTGAAGGTCAGTAGCGCGCTAATTGGAAGTCGACAGCCCGCTGTTTGGGAGTGCGGCGGCACTACGCTTGCTCGTAGAACAGCACGCGCCCCGCCGGCAGGAGCTGGTCGAGATAGTCGAAATCCCGAAGGTTGCGTGTAAGGACGATCCAGCCGCGCTCTAGCGCCTGAAGATAGAGACTGGCGTCGTTGAGCAAGGTTGGAACGCCGCTCGGATCGACTCCCGACAGAACGCGCGGCGTGGCGGTTTCATCGTAGATGAGACGCTGAGCGGCCTCCATATCCACCGCCCGACGCACCTCATAGCCGCGGGACTGAAACACCCCGGCGATGTGCTCCGCTGCTTCCGTCTTGCCCGCTCGCGGCGGTCCAGTGAACAGCAGCGCCTTGTCGTTCTGGAGCTTGTCCGCCCAGTCCGATTCCGCGCCCCTGGCGACGTAGTTGAGCGATCCAACGCGGGCGCCCATGTGGCGTTCGCAGGCCGCGCGCAGCCCCGGCATCACATTGTCGCCGGACTGCTTGGCGTTGCGGACCAGGCCCAACAGCTCTTGCAGCACGGGGCCAGCCGCGGCGCGCGGGAGACGAAGCCGATCGCCGATCTGGCGTTCGCAGTCCTCGATCAGGTCACGGTGCGGCGCTCGCTCAAGCACGGTCACGCGGGACAGGGCGTTCTGAGCCATCGCCTTGGCCATCGTCGTCGCTACGGCCGATCTGTGAGCTTGGCGCGCCGCTTCGTACCGGCCGGTCGCGATCTGCACCTTGCTAAAGGCGTCGAGGAACTCCGCGGCGGCCGCCCCCGTGATGGTCGCTGTTCGCGGCTCGTCGATTTTCCAACCCGCCGGCGCCGCGAACGGGGCCGTCCTGTCGTCGCAGCGCCCCGAAATCACAAACACCGCGCGGCGCGACGGATCGCCGACCAGGCGCTCAAAGAAGGTGTCGTTGGTCCGGCGGGGTGGGCAGTGCGCCATATGCTTGGCGAGTCCGACGAGGTCGAGGCCGCCGGCCTCATCCTTGACTTGAACCTCAAGGATCAGAGCAGCGCCGCCGACATCTGCGGTGACCTCCGTGTCCTCGCCGAGTGTCGGCTCCGGCCGCACGGTTGCGTTCGCCTGATCGACCAGCGTCAGGGCGAACCGAAGCGTGACCAAGTCTTGATATTCGAACTTCTGCTGAGCCCGCCTGGCGATCGTCACGGCGCGGCCTCTTTCGCCGCCCATTGTGCGAAGGCTTGGTCCTTACGGAACCACGAAACCCGCGCCAGGACCGTCAGCAAGGGTGCGATGTTGTCGAGCGAGGCCTCCATTTCGAAAAGGGGACAACTGACGTCCTTGTCGACCGGAAAGCCCACGATGCAAGGTTCGCTCAGCTTTTCGAGGCGCAACGACCGCTCTGGCTCGTCAGGTTTAGCCAGGCCGTCAGGCGACAGGCGCCGCCAATAAGTCTCCAGCTCGTCCCCACTCTCGGTCCGAAGCGCTCGGCGCGTGGTCAACATCCGCTTGCAGTCCGACGAGCAGACGTCCTGGAGCTCACTCTGCAATTGCCGAACGAGCGGAAGCAGAAGCACCTCCCGCACATGGTCCGGGAAAACGGCGCCGTCGCGCTCGCCCGTGAGCCTGGTCACATGATCGGCGACGTCCTGCGGATCAAATGCCTGCAGGGCGGCCAATAGGAGATAGGCGAGCGCTCTGACGATCGGCTCCGAGTCCTGGCCGTTCTTCTGTGAGCGGACCATGAGGTAGGGCGTGTTCAGCAAGGCGAGCTGAAGAATGCCTGCAAGGCCCTCGGCGGTCGTCGCGGCGGCCCAAGGCCGTTGGGTGATCGAGCCGCCCGCGAATTCGCTGGCGATGAAGGCGAACACGCCCAGCGCCTCGAAACTCATGGTCTCCCGCGCCACCCAGAAGTCTGCGAGGCTCCCGGGCGTGGCGTATTCGAACCGGCCCCAGAAGCGTTCCTCGACCGCCTTGGCCCGGCCTTCGAGGCTGAGGGCCTTTGCGAACAACCGCATCACCACCTGCGGGTGGCGAGATAGCTGGCGTTCCAGCACGGTTTGATCCCAAAGCCGAACGCGAGGCCGCGGGTGGTTGCGCTGCCATTCGGCCACCCAATCCCGGGTCGGGTTAGAGAATGTCGTATTGGTGGCGATGACGAGGACATCGAGGTCCGCCCGGGCCATGGCGTTGTTGACCGCCGTCTTTACGGCCTCGGGCTCGACCGTGCCGCTGCGGCCCTTGCATTCCACCCACCAGCTCTGTCGGTCCAGGTCGTCGCCCGGCGCCGGGGTGTAGAAGACGGCTTCAAGGTCGCGGCCGCCGTCGGCCGCGCCGCCGCCGGCGCCGCCGAGGCGCCATTCCAGATCCTTTGCCCCCAAGGCGTCCAGGAGCCAGTAGACGCATTCCTCAAGGTCGCGGGCCTTCAAGTCGGCGAAGGGAATTTCCGCCGGTAGCAGCCAAGGAGGGTCTGGGTCGTGCGCCATGGGCTATTCCGCCGCCAGGGGCGCGGTGCCCTCGTTCAAGATGCTGAGGTAGGCGGTGTAGGCGAAGACCCGGCCGCGCTGACGTCCCGTGATCTCGTTGACGATCTTAAGGCGCTGGAGCTCGGCCAGCGCCGCATTCACGGTCGGCGCCGTCAATCCGGTTTTCTGGACCAGAGCCGCCCCGGTGGCGAACGGGTTCTGCTGGAGGAGTTCGTGCACCCGAAGCGCCGATCCGACCCGGTCGCTCTCGGTCGTGATCCGCTCGCGGTCCGCCTTGAACAGCTCGACGATCCGCGTCGCGGCATCGAACGCCTGGTTTGCCGTCTCCGCGACGCCATCGAGAAAGAATTCGAGCCAGGCTTCCCAGGCGCCGTGCTCGCGAACCTCCTGCAGCAGCCGATAGTAGTCGGCGCGATGAGTCTTCAGGTAGAGGCTGAGGTACAGCAGGGGCTTCCTCAGCACGTCGTGGACGCAAAGATAGAGCGTCACGAGCAGGCGGCCGATCCGGCCGTTGCCGTCCAGGAACGGGTGCAACGTCTCGAACTGGACATGCAGGAGGCCCGCCTTGATTAGCGGCGGTAGGCCCGAGGCGTCCTCATGCATGAAGCGTTCGAAGGCGTCGAGACCCGCCTCCATGTCCGGCACGGGCGGCGGGACGAACAGAGCGTTTCCAGGCCGGGTGCCGCCGATCCAGTTTTGCGAGCGGCGGAATTCGCCAGGGCCCTTGGTCGCGCCCCGTCCGCTGTGCAGAAGCCGCTCATGCATCTCGCGGGTCAGCCGCAGGGAGAGCGGCAGGGTTTCCAGGCGCTCCAGCCCGTACATCATGGCGTCGACGTAGTTGCAAACCTCGCGGATGTCGTCGATCGGTTGACCAGCCTGGGCCTCCGTTTCGAACCGCAACAGATCCGACAAGGTCGATTGGGTCCCCTCGATCTGCGAGGACAGCACCGCCTCCTTGCGCACGTACATGTAGAGGAACAGTTCCTGACGGGGCAGCAGGACCGTGATGCCATCGAGCCGCCCCAGGGCCCGGTCCGCCAAGCTCAGTTTCGGCAGCAATCCGAGGACGTCGACCGGTGGGATCGGCGGGAGGGGCGGCGGCACGAAGGCGCGCACGGCCTCGCCGGCCACGGCCGTTTCCACGTATCGACCTCGACGGTTTCCGGGCATGGACGCGGCGTCGGTCACGCCAGCCCGCTATTTAACGATTCGGCCATTCTATTTAATTGCCTGTGGCGGTAGGAAAGCCGGCATTATCAAGCCGGGCCGGAACTCTTATTAAACGAAAGCCGCTTTGACTTAAATAGTGTCCGGGCCAAATTAAACGCGCGATCATTAGGCGCTTTCGCCATTGGCCGGCAGGTGGGACGATCAGCCCATGGCTCTGCTTGAAACCCCTCTAAACCGCGTCACCGAGGCTGACCTCGTCGCCCTGATTTCAGCGCAGACGCCGGAGTCCATGCGGATCGACTACAAGCGGCAGAGCTACGGGCAAAAGGAATCTGATCGCACCGAATTCCTGAAGGATATCCTCGTCGACAATGGTGTGCGTGGAGCAGGCTTCCTCCAGCAGGAGTTGCTTCGTGAAGCCGGCTAGGGGCCTTGCAGACCGCGTCAGCGCAAGCAGTCGATCCGATCTCGCCTAACCTGTTTAGGGGTCATAGGGCAGTGCCTAACATGGTCTTTTTATATTAAAGTATCTTTTTTCGACAGAATTTGTCATTAAGCCTCTATGACACCCGCCCAATGCCGCGCCGCGCGAGCGCTTCTCGACTGGTCGCAACAACAGCTCGCAGATGCTGCCGGCGTCGGGATCGTCACGATCCGGCAGTTTGAGGCGGGTGCTGGATTGCCGAGGAACGCAACGACGGAGGCGATTATGAGCGCTCTCGAAACTGCCGGCGTGGAGTTTGTGGCCGGAAACGGGGGCGGGCCGGGTGTGCGCCAAAGGGAGGGGGGGGACTCCATCGAAGAGTTCCTGTCGTTTCTCCGGCTTTATGATCATAACCGGCTTAGAGCCCAGGCCCGGAATGTGAACGGGCTGCCGCAGTTCGGCTACGCCTTCGTCTATATCAACCGTGAGGGTGCCGATCTCATGTATCGGGGCAAGCGGCTCGGTCAGGTCCGATGGTCCCACGGCCGCATTAGCTTTGACCCGCCGCTATTCGACGGCACGCAGCCGTCACTGTCGGATGAGATTTTCGACAGGTGGGTGTCCCGCGCAGAATACCGGAATTCGACGGGATTGTAGGCGCCACGAATGCTTGAGTATGCGGTCATCAGGCGCAATGCCTCTACTGGATCGATCGACGTCGCGCGCCTGCTCGACGTCCTGCTGTTCTATGGCAAGGTCCATCTTGTGCTGGATGGCGCCGCGTTTCCGCAGTTGCTGGCTGAGTTAGGCGTCAGAGACCTGAGCCGTCTTTTGGGCCACCCCAACGTGTCCTCAGAGATCACGCCGGAGAATCCCGTTATTCACGGAACACCCATAAATGGCCGGCGCGTCTACGGGACCGCGTTCATGACGATGGGGGGACGGCCCGGGAAACCACCACCCTCAATCACAGACATTTTCGTTGAGCGCGTCCGACGAGTGCCTAGTTTGAAGCCTCAGCCGAGCCGCGAGGCCGTACAACGCCTTTTGCACAAAGGTCGAAGGGCAAGCTACGCTAGGATTCTCGGTGGGGATGTTAGCAAGACAACCGGTCTATTTCGATCGTTGGCATCTGATGACCAAACTCTCCGACTCGCAATTGATCAGCTCGCGTCTCAGGGTAAGTGGACGCTCGATAGCCGGAGACTCGGAGCAGCGCGCCTGGGCGCCCGCGAGCTAGACGACGGAACGATCACAGTCGAGTCCACTATTCCGATTGAAGCGTTCGTCACACCTGTCGACGACAAAGAAGACCTTTGGGGCGCGGTCCTGGCACGCTTGCACGACTACGCAATCGACCTCGTCCTTTCCCAGAACCGCTCGGCGGACCTTATCGTATCGCCTGAGGTAGGCGACATGGCCACGAGCCGGATTGATCTCAGCCTTCAGCGCGGGCTGAAATCAGCGGAGAGAATTAGTGAATTCGAAGAGTTCACGATGCAGCGGGGCGGTGTGCTCGGCGAGGCCTACGCATCAGGGCTGGTGTCGTTTGAGCGAGCATTGGGGATCATTGATGACGCGCAGCGCTTCAGAACGTGGGTGAACGATCTTCCCCCAAGTGCGGACCTCATCCGCGAGTATCACGAGGCTGCGACCAAAGGTACCATCCTAGAGACGTTGGCGGGACGAGCCGTCAGATTTGCGCTGATCACCGGCGGCGGCGTTCTAGTTGGATTGGCGTCGGCCGAAGCCGGGGTCGCCGCATCCATGGGGTTAGGCGCGTTCGACACCTTCGTCGTGGATCGCATTGCGAGAGGCTGGCGGCCCAATGCCTTCATAGAGGGGCTCAAGCGGAAGTTGCCACAGAGAGATGACAATTGAGTCCGGCCTGCCGGCCCAAGCCACTTCGCACTAACGACCGGCTCAGGCGACGCCATGGCGCTCACGGTGCTCCGTCAGCGATCACTTGGTTCGCTCGCCTGACGCGGTGGATCAGCGCTTCAATCCCCTCGGATGCGCAAGTTGGGTGTAGATCGGCGGCGCCCCAAGCGGCGCTTCTGCGCCGTACCGCCGCCGACGGCGACACGCCCAGGCTTCGTCGTTTAACCATCGGACTGCAGCCGGATCACCTAATCGCTGCGGCGGTCGATGCTGAAAAGCGCCGTCAATTCGTCGAACAGACTGGCCTCGTTGCGCAGCGAGTGTGCGGCGGAATGGCGAAAAGCGCCGCCCATTCCGCGCGGCAGACGAAGCGCAGGCCGTTCGTGCTCTGGAGTATAATTTCGTGCGCCTTGCTGTATTATGGCGTTTCTGCGCACTAGAAATGGAAAAGTCACGTTGGATATCAAGTGATATGGTCAGGGGAGGGCAAGATAAAGGGGTCTGGCGCCAACTCCTGGTCGCTAAGCCCTAAAGGTTTGTCTGCACACTGTTTTTGGGTGGACGATTTGGCGCTATCCAAAACACCCCTTGGCGCTACGTTGCTTTGCAACGCCTTATGGGGCCGCGGGTTTGGTGGCGCCGTGGCGTTGCAGGCAGCCGATAGGTCTTCGGTGGCGCCCCGCGCCTGGTAGGAAGAGGTTGTCTCCGGTTCGGGGGCTTGCGGGGACGCTCCAGGGTCGGCAGACCCTTGACCATGATTTTCACGCCGCATCGACCGGACCGCGCCCAGCGCGGTCGCGCCCGCCAGCGGTGGATGCGGCGCTACGCGTTGGCCCTCTCCGGCCTGGTCGCGATCGCGCTGGCCGCCGCAGCTGCCTGGGCGGTGGTGAGGTTGGTTCTGCGATAGGGAAAGGGCCAGACGGTCCTCAGGCCCTCAAGGGCGGCTTCGCCGTCGCCTCCGGCGATGACCCCGCCGAGCCGGGCTCGGCGGGTCCCCCAGGACCGCCTGAGCCCCGCCCGGCAAGGGCTGGGCATGCGCTTTAAGGCGCCGGCCGACCGCGATCGGTCCGGCCGCTACGAGCGAAGCCTGACGCCAGGCCCGCCGGCTTTCGATTCACCTGCTTCCATGAAGACGACCCCTGCATCTTCAAGTGCGCGCTGTACCGCCTCGACGTTTGCAGCGGTGCTGCGCCCAGGACCGAGCGGCCCCTCCATCCGACGGATCGTGGGCATCGAGAGCTGAGCTGCATTGGCAAGCTCAGGCTGACTCCAGCCTACTAACGCCCGCGCGGCCCTGATCTGCGCAGCGGTCACAGCGGCGCCGATTCTCAACGCCGCGCCTCCAAACGGGGCCGTCGCCCAGTGCTCGGACTGGATCGCGCTGGACCGCGAAATCGATCGATTGTCCCTGCGATGGTCGAAGTTGGAGAACTTGATGGTCCGCGACCATGGCTGGTTCACGCGCTCGGCTGCGGAGCAGAGGGCTTTGCCCGAAGCGGCGGAGATGTTCGAGATCGAGGTCCGGCTGGACCAGCTCTCCCGCCAACGCGAGCGCCTATTGAAGCCGCTCTCCCATCTCCCGGCCGATACGCTGCACGGCATCGCTTGCAAGCTCGTCGTGGCAGCGCGCCTCATGGAGCATGAGGAAAATCCGGCTCAGCCTTTCGTCGCGAGCGCAGTGCGCGAGTTGGCGTCTATGCGCTGTCCCGGCTGTGGAGCAGCCTATGTGTCCGCCAGTGTCACCAACGGCTAGGGGTAGGCGACCCGTCAATCACCTGTATTTGCCGACCAAGCTACGACGATCGCGAGGAGTGCTTGCGCCCGCGCCGAGGCCGCGCACGCTCGGCCCATGGCTCGTCTCACAAGCCGGCAGGCAGAGCCGCCGGTCGAACTATACGGGTATCTGCATGAGCGCTCCGTCGCCGCGTCGCCGGGGCGGTGCAACATCACGCCCATCACTGTGTCAGACGATTGGCCGACCACGCCGCCTGTCACAGATCAAGAGGCGCGGATCATTGAGGCTTTCTTCGCCGACGTGCTCGACGAGCTGTTTGGCCCCATTCCCTGACAACCTGGAGATCTTGCCATGGGGCGCCTGACCGACCCTGTCCCGTCCTCGGCGCCGTCGAGGGCGGCGCTTTACCTGCGCGTCTCGACCGGGCGCCAGGCTGAGAGCGACCTCTCCATTCCCGACCAACGCCGCCAGCTTGAGGCCTATTGCGTGGGGAAGGGCTGGGTGGTCGCCGAACAGTTCGTGGAGCCTGGCAACAGCGCGACCGACGATCGCCGCCCGTCCTTCCAGGCGATGATCGACGCGGCTCTCATCAAACCGCCGGCCTTCGACGTGATCATCGTCCATTCATTCTCGCGCTTCTTCCGCGACCAGTTTCAGTTCGAGTTCTATGTGCGAAAGCTGGCCAAGAACGGCGTGCGGCTGGTCTCGATCACCCAGGAGCTGGGGGATGATCCGATGAGCACCATGATGCGCCAGATCATGACGCTGTTCGACGAGTACCAGTCCAGAGAGAACGCCAAGCACACTCTGCGGGCGATGAAGGAAAACGCCCGCCAGGGCTTCTGGAACGGCTCCCGGGCGCCGCTGGGCTATCGAATCGTCGTGGCGGAACAGCGGGGCGCGAAGCTGAAGAAGAAGCTGGAGATCGACCCGATCCAGGCCGAGAAAATCCGCCTGATCTATCGGTTAGCTCTCTTCGGCGTCGATGGCTGCGGTCCGATGGGCCTCAAATCCATCACGACCTACCTCAACGACCAGAACATCCGCACCCGCGACGGTGGACGGTTCGGCATCGACGCCATCCACCAGATTCTGAATCGCCCGACCTATAAAGGCGAACATCACTTCAACGCGAAGGATCACAAAACCAAAAAGCGCAGGCCCGAAGCCGAACATGCTGTCTGCGCCGTGCCCGCGATCATCAGCGAGGAGGAGTTCCAGGCGGTGCAGGATTCGCTCCGCCTGCGCAGTTCGCAGTTCATGAGCCCGCGCTTCGTCGCCGGCCCGGTCCTCTTGGGCGGTATCTGCTTCTGTGGCCTGTGTGGCGGCGCCATGACCCTACGGACCGGCAAGAACAGGCGCTACCGCTACTACACCTGTTCGACCAAGGCCCGGATGGGCAAGGAGGGGTGCACAGGCATCACCGTTCCTATGGACAAGCTCGACGACGCCGTCGCCGACCATCTGGAGCGTCGGCTATTGGAGCCGAAGCGCTTGGAAATCCTGCTCGGCAACGTCCTCGATCGACGCGACGAATGGATCGAGCGTCGCCGGACGCATGTCACCGAGTTGAGGCAACGCGCCGCGGAAGCTGCGGCCAAGCTGGCACGCCTCTACGCGGCGATCGAAGATGGGCTAGCCGCGGCCGGGGAAGAGGGCCTGAAGGACCGCATCGCCGAATTGGCCGTTATCCGAGACGAGGCCCGAGCTGACGCGGACAGGGCCGAAGCCGCTATTGAAAAACTCGGACCGACCATCACCCCCGAGAGCCTCGAACGGTTCGCCCAGGCGGCCAGGGAGAGGATGAGGGCGCCGGACGGATCATATCGCCGCGAGCACATTCGTGCAGTCGCTCAGCGCGTGGAAGTGATGTCGACCACCGAAATCCAGATCATGGGATCGAGAACCGATCTCCTACGCACGCTCGTCGCCTCGGGAGGCGTGGAATCGGCGATTCTCGGCGTTCGCAGTTTCAAACCGAAGTGGCGCACCCGACACGATTCGAACGTGTGACCTTTGCCTTCGGAGGGCAACGCTCTATCCAGCTGAGCTACGGGTGCGTTCAGTGGAGGCCTCCTCTAGCGGAAAGGCCCGCTGGGTTCTAGCCCTTCACGCTGTCCCAGAAAGTCTTGGCCTTACCGGCGAATGTCGCGTTCTTAGGATGTTGGGCCTCCGTAGACAGCCCTGCAAATTCGCGAAGCAGCTCCTTCTGACGCGCCGTCAGCTTGGCCGGCGTCTCGATGAAGAGCTCAACCACCAGGTCTCCACGCTCGCGCGAGCGCAGAGACGGCATGCCCCGTCCCTTCAGGCGAACGGTCCTGCCGGTCTGAGAACCCTCCGGCACCTTGACGGGGATCTTGCAGTTGCCGTCGCAGTTTTCGCCGCCAAGCAGACACGGCGCTTCAATCTCGCCTCCCAGCGCAGCGACAGCCATAGGCACCGGAACAGTGCACAGTAGATCCAGTCCATCGCGCTCGAAAAGCTCGTGGGGCTTTACGGAAACGAAGATGTAGAGGTCGCCGCGCGGTCCCCCCCGCGAACCCCCATCGCCTTCGCCCGCAAGCCGAATGCGCGCGCCATCGTCGACACCTGCCGGTATCCGCACGGAAAGCGTGCGCTCGCGGCGCACCTGGCCGATGCCATGGCAGGTGGTGCAAGGATCAAGAACCAGCCGCCCCGAGCCGCCGCACCGTGGACAGGCGCGCTCAATGGAGAAGAAGCCCTGCGTCGCACGCACGCGCCCTGCGCCGCCGCAGGCGTTGCAGGTCGTAGGGCTCGTGCCGGGCTTGGCGCCAGAACCAGCGCAGGTCTCGCACGTCAGCGCCGCCGGAACCGTGATAGAAACTTCAGATCCCGCGTAAGCCTGCTCTAGCGAAATTTCGAGGTCGTAGCGCAGATCCTGGCCACGCGCTGGGCCTGAACGCTGCTGGCCGCCGCGGCGGCCACCGAACATATCCCCAAAGACGTCGCCGAAAACTTCGTTGAAAATGTCGCCCACGTCGTGGAACTGGGCGCCGCCCGGACCTGAGGCGCCGTTGACGCCCGCGTGACCAAATCGGTCATAGGCGGCGCGCTTTTGGGGGTCAGAGAGGATCGAATAGGCCTCGTTTATTTCCTTGAAGCGTCCTGAAGCTTCCTCACAACCGTCATTGCGGTCGGGGTGATGCTCCATGGCGAGCTTGCGGAAGGAGGCTTTCAGCTGGCTTGCGTCGCAGCTGCGATCAACGCCGAGGATTTCATAATAATCGCGCATCAAACCGTCAGGGTGCTTGGCTGTCTGAAAAGTGGGAAAACCCCCGCCCAGCTACAAGTCCCAATGCCGGATTGGAATGTGCGGGCGGGGGTCCCTAGTCGCGCAAACGAAGCGGCGACGGCCCCGGTGGCGTACTCATCGCAGATGAAGCTTAGAGCCACCATGGGGCGGGTTGTCACGCCGACTTCTTGTGATCGTCGCCGTCGACTTCTTCGAACTCAGCGTCGACCACGTCTTCGCTGTGGGCGCCGCCGGCTGCATGGGCCTCGCCATCGCCCTCAGCGCCTTCACTGGCCTGTTGCGCCTTGTACATGGCCTCGCCAAGCTTCATCGAGGCTTGGATCAGCGTTTGGGTCTTGGCTGAGATCGTCTCGGGATCTCCTGCCTCCAAGCTGCCCTTGAGGTCTTCCAGCGCGCTGGTGATCGCGCCCTTCTCCTCTTCGGTGACCTTGTCGCCATGTTCGGCGAGCGCCTTCTCCGTCGAGTGGATGACCGCATCGGCCTGGTTCTTGGCCTCTACGCCAGCCTTGCGCTTTTCATCTTCCGCCTTGTGGGCTTCGGCTTCTTTGACCATGGCGTCGATATCCGCATCGGAAAGGCCGCCGTTGGCCTGAATGCGGATCGACTGTTCCTTGTTGGTCGCCTTGTCGCGCGCCGAGACATTGACGATGCCGTTGGCGTCGATATCGAAGGTCACCTCGACCTGCGGCACGCCGCGCGGAGCCGGTGGCAGGCCCACGAGGTCGAATTGACCCAGCATCTTGTTGTCATGCGCCATCGGACGCTCGCCCTGGAAGACCCGGATCGTCACGGCTGACTGGTTGTCGTCCGCCGTCGAGAAGGTCTGCGAACGCTTGGTCGGGATGGTGGTGTTGCGCTCGATCAGCGGCGTGAAGACCCCGCCAAGGGTTTCGATACCCAAGGTCAGGGGCGTCACGTCCAGAAGCAGCACGTCCTTGACGTCGCCTTGCAGCACGCCAGCCTGAACCGCAGCGCCCAACGCCACGACCTCGTCGGGGTTCACGCCGGTGTGGGGCTCACGGCCAAAAAACGCCTTCACCGTCTCGATGACCTTAGGCATGCGGGTCATGCCGCCCACCAGGATCACTTCATCGATATCGGACTTCTTGAGACCCGCATCCTTCAGCGCCTGCTCACATGGACCGATCGTCTTGGCCACCAGATCCTCCACCAGCGCTTCCAGCTTGGCGCGGGAGAGCTTGATGTTGAGGTGCAAGGGGCCGTTGGCGTTCATCGAGATGAACGGCAGGTTCAATTCGTATTGGGTGGTGAAGGAGAGTTCCTTCTTGGCCTTTTCGGCCTCTTCCTTCAGGCGCTGCAGAGCAAGCTTGTCCTTGCGCAGGTCGACCGAATTTTCCTTGCGGAACTCCTCAGCCAGGAAATCGACAATCCGCAGGTCGAAGTCTTCACCGCCCAGGAAGGTGTCGCCGTTGGTGGACTTCACCTCGAAGACGCCATCGCCGATCTCGAGGATCGAGACGTCGAAAGTGCCTCCGCCAAGGTCATAGACGGCGATCTTCTTGCCGTCGTTCTTATCGAGGCCATAGGCTAGCGCCGCAGCCGTCGGCTCGTTGATGATCCGCAGGACTTCAAGGCCCGCGATCTTGCCGGCGTCCTTGGTCGCCTGACGCTGCGCGTCATTGAAATAGGCCGGAACGGTGATGACCGCCTTTTCGACCTTCTCGCCCAGGTGCTGCTCGGCGGCTTCCTTCATCTTCTGAAGAATGAAGGCCGAGACCTGCTGCGGCGAATAGTCGGCGCCATGAGCCTTAACCCATGCGTCGCCATTTGGGCCTTTGACGATTTCGTAGGGCACCATGCCCTTGTCCTTCTCCACCATCGGGTCGGTGTATTGGCGCCCGATCAGACGCTTGATGGCGAAAAGGGTGTTGGTGGGATTAGTGACGCCCTGGCGGCGCGCGGGTTGGCCTACCAGGCGCTCACCGTCTTCCAGGAACGCCACGACCGATGGCGTCGTACGCGCGCCCTCGGCGTTTTCGATCACTTTCGGCGTCTTGCCGTCCATGATGGCGACGCACGAATTGGTTGTGCCCAGGTCAATACCGATAATCTTGCTCATTGAGAGTCTAGCTCGCTCCTTATTGGCGGACGCTACTTTGAAGCCTTCAGAAGAAGCACTTCGATTTGGCAACGCCCCCAGTTCGATCAGGTCTTGGCCCGGATCCGCGGCGAAGGTCTACCCTCCCTGGACCCGGCATTGCCAGCCGATATGGGGAAAATAGATGCGCTCGCAAGGGTGAAAGTCCCCAATCGCCCTAAGGACATGCCGTTAGGGCGCCCGCCAGCGCCGAATCTTTGGAGCTGAACCTTGCAACGCAAAGACTCCGCCGCCGCATGGCCAAGGCGCCGGCGATTATAAAAACCGCGTCCTGAGGAGCGCAAAGCGCAAGCCTTTGACTTTCGCCTAGCCTCCGAGGCAGGGTCACCGCCCTTAGGAATTGGCGGAGATGTTTAATGGTCACCCTCACTCGCGCAGAAGGCAATTGGGCCGGCGATCTCGATATTACCCGGCGCTCGATCGCTATGGCCTTGGCCGGCGGCTACGCCGTGGCGGCGTTTTCGGCCGAAGCTGAGACAATCACCACCGATGAAGCTGGTCTCATCACCGCCACGGTGCAAATTGATGCAGGCGACCGAAAAATTCCGGGATACCTGGCTCGCCCTGAGGCTAAGGGCAAACACCCGGTGGTTTTCGTCAATTCCGAAATCTTCGGGGTTCACGAGTGGGTGAAAGATATCTGTCGGCGATTGGCCAAGGCCGGCTACGTCGCCCTCGCCCCCGATCTTTTCGTACGCGCAGGAGATCCCTCCAAGACCAGCGACATGGCTGTCGTCATGAACATCGTCAAGGCGACGCCCGGCGACCAGGTGACGTCTGACACGGCCGCCGCGCTCAAATTCCTGGCTGCTCAGCCCTTCGCCGACATGAAGCGCCTTGGCGTCACGGGATTCTGCTGGGGCGGCGGGGCGACATGGCTCTGCTGTGAGCGGTTCCCCGAATTCAAGGCGGGCGTGGCCTGGTATGGGCCGCTGAAGGCCGGGCCCTATCCGCGCACCCCGCCGATCGATCTGGCGAAGGACCTGAAGGCGCCGGTGCTCGGTCTCTATGGCGGCCAGGACAAGGGCATCCCCGCCGCTGACATCGAGGCGATGCGCGCGGCGTTGAAGGCCGCAGGCAAGACCGGCAGCGAGATCATCGTCTATCCCGACGCCCAACATGGCTTCCTCGCCGACTATCGCACCAGCTATAACGCCGAGGCCGCCAAGGACGCCTGGGGCAAGATGTTGGCCTTCTTCAAGGCCCACGGCGTGGCCTAAGGCGCGCCGAGCCGCGCTTAGGTCAGTGCGGCGCTTCGTCCTGGGTTGGCGTCACAACTTGCGGGATCTCACCGGGCTTTTCGCCAGTTGGCGATGAGGCCGGTGTTCCCGGCGATGTGACGCCGGGCGGGGCCGTGGCGGCTGCAGCTCTTGCGGCGTCTGCGGCCTCTTGCTTGGCCTCTCTGTCTTCCTCGGCCTTTTCTTTTTCTTCAGGCGTCAGGTCGCGCGGCGTAGCGCCCTCGATCCGGTCCTGGCTGAGCGGCGTAGCGTCAGTCGCCGCCAGGGGCGCTGCGCCGGTCGCGCCGGCGTACTTTTCACCCGGCATGCGCGCGCGCTGAGGGGCGTTATAGACGCCCATCGAAAAGGCGAGAACCGCGACAAGAACGATCAGGGTGGCGACAACCTGCAGCACCCGGTGGGGCATGGACCAACTCATGGCCTAAACCCTAATGCCCCCGCAGATTGCTCGCAAATCGAGATCGCGGCCGGCTCAAAGTAAATGCCGGTTAACCCTCTTGCGGCCAAAACGGTGCTTTCCGTTGACGAGGAGCAGCAAAGGGCATGGCGCGGACAGCGCGAAAGACCGGCATGGCCCTTCTGTGGCACATTGCAGGCCTTGCCTGGTCGCACCCGGGCGCAGCGCGCCTGCGCGGCGGAATGGTGGCTACGGCTGGCGCTGCGTTGGCTGTCGCATTTGCGACCTATAACGCCGCTGACCCCAGCCTCAATGCAGCAGGACCCTTGTCCGCATCCAACGCCCTGGGCGGACCAGGTGCGGTGCTCGCTGACATTGGCGTCCAATCGCTGGGCCTGGCCTGCGGCCTGAGCGCCCTGACCATGGTCGTGCTTGGGCTTTGCCGGGCGGCCTCATCCGAACCGGCCGCAAGCAGGCGAGCTCTTCGACTACGCGGACTTGCGGGCCTAGCCGCCGTCCTGGCTTTGGCCGCCGCGCTGGCCTTGCCAGCCCCACCGGCGGCCTGGCCGCTCGCCAAGGGGCTGGGCGGATTTTGGGGCGAAGGGCTCTTAAGCGCCATGGCGGGCCTTTTGGCCTATGCGCATTTGCCTTTGAGCCGCCTGTTCGCGGCGGTTTTCTTTGCAGGCGTCGGACTTGGCGCCATGGGCTATGCGATTGGCCTGCGGGCCTCCGAGATCGGCGCGTTCGGCGACGGCCTGGCGGGCCTGCTTACGCCGAAGCCCAAACCGGTTGCGAAACCGCAACGCACCGCCCGGGTCGCTGCACGCGATCGGCGCTCCAGCAGCGGTGTGGAGACCGCCTTAGAGGCCGCGCCATCGCTGCTCGAGCCCGGCGAAGGGCCAAAGGTCAAAGCGCCGAAGTTCTCGCCGAAGGAGAGCCCGCGGGAAGTGCGCGAAGCGCAATCGACGTTCGATTTCCTGAAACCTGGCGGGTTTGCGCTGCCAGAGCTTTCCATGCTGGCCAAGCCCAAGCCGCGCTCGGCGCAGTTCGACGAGGGCGCCTTGCGCCAAAACGCCCAGCTCCTTGAGAGCGTGCTCGCAGAGTTCGGTGTCCGTGGAACCGTTGACCAGATCCGCCCCGGTCCTGTGGTCACGCTCTACGAACTGGTGCCGGCCGCGGGCGTCAAATCCGCGCGCGTCGTAGCGCTTTCTGACGATATCGCACGTTCCATGAGCGTCGCAGCTTGCCGCGTCTCCGTCGTTTCTGGGCGCAACGCCATCGGGATCGAACTTCCCAACCAGCACCGCGAAACCGTCTATCTCCGCGACCTGCTGGCCTCGTCCGAATACGAGCGCGGCGGCCAGACGCTCCCCATGGCGCTTGGCGAGACGATTGGCGGCGAACCCTACATCGCCGACTTAGCGCGCATGCCCCACCTGCTGATCGCCGGCACGACCGGATCGGGCAAGTCGGTGGGCGTCAACGCCATGATCTTATCGATCCTCTACCGCCTGCCGCCAGATCAGTGCCGGATGATCATGATCGACCCGAAGATGCTGGAGCTCAGCGTCTATGACGGCATCCCCCATCTCCTGGCGCCGGTGGTGACCGATCCCAAAAAAGCGATCGTGGCGTTGAAATGGACCGTTCGCGAGATGGAGGACCGCTATCGACGCATGTCCAAGATCGGCGTGCGCAATGTCGCCTCCTACAACGAGCGCGCCAAGGAGGCGGCCGCCAAGGGTGAACATTTCGAACGCACCGTGCAGACGGGCTTCGACGACGCCGGCCGGGCCATCTACGAGAGCGAGAAGATTACGCCCGAACCGATGCCGATGCTGGTCGTGATCATCGATGAGGTCGCCGATCTAATGATGGTCGCGGGCAAGGAGATCGAAGGCGCCGTTCAGCGACTGGCCCAGATGGCGCGCGCAGCCGGCATCCACCTGATCATGGCCACCCAGCGCCCCTCGGTGGACGTGATCACCGGCACCATCAAGGCCAATTTCCCGACCCGGATCTCCTTCCAGGTCACCTCAAAGATCGATAGCCGAACCATCCTTGGAGAACAGGGCGCCGAACAGCTTCTGGGCCAGGGCGACCAGCTCTATATGGCGGGCGGCGGGCGCATCACCCGCCTGCACGGGCCTTTTGTATCCGACGGAGAGGTTGAAGCCGTAGCCCGGTTCCTTCGTGACCAGGGCCAACCGCAATATCTTGAGGAGGTTACGGCCGCCCCGGACGGTGACGGCGAAGCTGGCGATTTCGGCTTCGGAAGCGGCGAGAGTGAAAGCAACGACCTCTATGATCGCGCTGTCGCCGTGGTCACCCGCGATGGCAAAGCCTCAACCAGCTACATCCAGCGGCGCCTGCAGATCGGCTATAATCGCGCCGCTTCCCTCATGGAGCGGATGGAGCAGGAGGGCGTGGTCGGCGCAGCCAACCACGCAGGCAAGCGCGAGATCCTGGTCTCTGCTGCGCCCTAGCGTTTGGGGTGATTGTGCACCCCGCTAAACGGATCCGGCATAGCGGTTCCGGTCTCCAGCAAGGTCTTGAGGTTTGAAAGCACGGCAGGCCAGCCGGCCGACACATCCCTTAGGCTGTCTGCGGTAAGGTCTGTGTGGGTGATCGTCAGTCGGACCTTGTCGCCCAGATCCTCAATGTCGAAGGCGCAGCGAGAGATTTGGGCGGGATCGTCTGCATGGGCCGGCGGCGCCCAGCTTGTCACAAGCCGGCGGGGCGGATCACTTTCGAGCACCCTTCCAACGACATCAGCCGGGCGATCGGGGAATTTGTGCTCCCAGCGCGAACCAACCCGCCAGTCCGAGACGTTCGAGCGCTCCCAATAGCTTGCGCTGATCTTCGCATCGGTGAGCGCATCCCAAACCTTCTGCGCAGTGGTCACGATATAGGTCACATAGACATAGGACGGCTTATCCATGGTCATCTCCTTCGAGGCGCGCCTTGAGGTCGGCCAAGGCGTCCAGGCGTGGGCCCTCAAATTTTGCGATCCAGCGCGCCTGGACCTGGTGGATCGGAACCGGGTTCAAGTAGTGCAGCTTCTCGCGGCCCTGGCGCACAGTGGCGACAAGGTTGGCGGCCTCCAGCACCGCCAGATGCTGGCTAACCGCCTGACGCGACATATCCAGGCGCGCGGCCAAGGCGCCTAAGGTCTGACCTTGAGCTGCGAAAAGCAGATCAAGCAATTGGCGGCGGCTCGTGTCAGCCAGCGCCTTGAAGACCTGATCCATCTCGTCGGTCATGCCATAAATAGGCAAGTGATTACTTGCATGTCAAGCCTGGCCTCGGGGTTTCCGATCGGCAGGCGGCTCCTGGCTGAGCCAGGCCTTCCTTGCGCCACGAAATCCCACCATTCTGGCTCTATGAGCAGTTCACGCATGACGACACGGCGCCAGATGCTGACGCTGGCCGCCACCGTTGCAATCCTGGCCTCGGCGGGCGCCCCCATCCGCGCCCAAGCCGCCTTATCGCCGCCGGCGCTATCTGCCGGCGATCAGGCGCTGGTCGACAGGGCCGTCGCCTATCTGCAGGGCCTTACTGAAGCTCGCGGCCATTTCGTGCAGATCGACGGGCGCGGCGCGATGAGCCATGGCGAGCTCTTCTTGAAACGTCCAGGCAAGGCGCGGTTCGCCTATGACCCGCCCTCCGGCCTTCTGGTGGTGTCCGACGGCGGCCGGGTTATTGTCTCTGATAGCCGGCTGGACACCTTCACAGCCTACCCGCTGGGCGCCACACCGCTCTCGCTCTTCCTAGCCAAGACCATTCGGCTGGATAAGGGCGTGCAAGTAACCCGCGTGACCCGCGCCGCCGATGGATTTTCGATCACAGCGCGCGACGGAAAAAAAGAGACCGCCGGTCAGATCCAGCTCTCCTTCACCAATAGTCCCGTAAGCCTTGTCGCGTGGGAGGTCACCGACGCCCAGGGGCGCACCACGCAGGTTCGGATCACCGGGCTTGAGCATGTGTCGGGGTTGGACCCTTCGCTCTTTGTCCTCAAAAACCCCCATCCAAAGACCGCAGATCCTGGTTTGTGACGGATTCGCAACGAGCAAGATATAATTGTTCCACGCTTGACTTTAGTGGTAGCTGTGGCGTTAATGCCACTACGCCATTGGCGCGCGCACGCGCCGACGGAATCCGTGCCGGACCCAATCCCCTCCCGGCGGCGGCATGAGAGACCACTGAAACGCCCGGGCTTCTCCATGCCCGGGCGTCTCTTTATTCCGGCCCATTCCCAAGGATCGCGAGCCCTCGTATGGGAACGCATGCGCCTTCGTATCTGCACCTGGAATGTCAATTCTGTTCGCCTTCGCGCCGAACAGGCCGCCCGCTTTGTGGCCGAGCAGGCCCCTGATGTCCTGTGCATGCAGGAGATCAAGTGTCGAGAGGGTGAGTTCCCCCGCGAGGCCTTCGCGCAGATGGGCCTGCCGCACCTGAAGATCGCAGGCCAGAAGGGCTGGCATGGCGTGGCCATCGCTTCGCGCCTGCCGTTCACCGACGCGCCTCAACTCGATGTCTGCCGCGAAGGCCATGCCCGGTCAGTCGGCGTCAGCGTCGAGGGCGTCGAGATCCACAATTTCTACATTCCAGCCGGCGGCGATGTGGCTGACCGCGAGGTCAATCCGAAGTTCGACCACAAGCTCGACTTTTTTGAGAAATTAACCCGCGAGTTGGCGAAGCGCAGTCCCAAGGCGCCGCTGGCCATCGTGGGAGACCTCAATGTCGCGCCCGGTGAGAACGACGTGTGGAACCACAGATACATGTCCAAGATCGTCAGCCACACGCCCTTGGAGATCGCAGCGATGGCGGACCTTCAGAAATCACTGGGCTTCATTGACCTCACCCGTGAGGCCTTTCCGGAACCTCAGAAACTGGCCTCATGGTGGAGCTATCGCGCCCAGGACTTCCGGGCGTCCAATCGGGGCCTAAGGCTGGATCATATTCTTGTGACCCCAGGCCTTCGCGACGCCGCCTTCCGCTCAGGTGCCGCAGCCGCACGCATCCATGACGATGTTCGAGAGTGGGAACGTCCCAGCGACCACGCCCCGGTGAGCGCCGACCTGGGGCTCTAAGGCGCCAGCCTATAGCCGCCCGCCTCGGTCAGCAGGAGCTTGGCGTTGGCCGGATCCGGCTCGATCTTCTGACGCAAGCGATAGACGTGAGTTTCGAGCGTGTGGGTGGTGACCCCCGCATTATAGCCCCAGACCTCAGCCAGAAGCTCCTCGCGCGAGACCGGCTTTTCGCCGGCGCGGTAAAGGTACTTCAAGATGTTGGTTTCTTTTTCGGTCAGGCGGATCTTCTTTTTCTGCGGATCGATCAGCATCTTGGCGGCCGGTCGAAATTCATAGGCGCCCAGCCTGAAGACAGCGCCCTCAGAATGCTCGTAGTCCCTCAGCTGCACCCGGATGCGGGCCAGCAGCACGGCGAACTTATAGGGTTTGGTGACATAGTCGTTCGCTCCAGCGTCCAGTCCCTGAACCGTGTCGTCATCCTCAACGGCCGCTGTCAGCATGATCACCGGCGTGGCGACGCCGCTCGCCCGGATCCGTCTGCAAGCCTCCCGACCGTCAAAATCCGGCAGATCGACATCAAGCAAAATAAGGTCCGGCCGCTCGGTCTGGGCTAGTCGCACGCCATCGCCGGCGGTTGCGGCCTCGAGCGTTATGAAGTCCTCAGCCTGCAGCTGTTCGGCCACGGCTCCGCGAAGGTCCGCGTCATCATCGACGATGAGGAGGGTCTTGCGTTGCGCCATGGTGTTACGAACATGCCTTGGTTGTGGCTCCGAGCAAAGGCGTTTGGCGCCACAAAGGCAATGGGGGAACGATAGTCTTGATTTTTACGGCCTCGGCGGACGGCTTCCTGGACCTGGGCGATCGCAAGGTGCGTTGCGCCCTGGGGAAGGCCGGTGTGAAGCCCGCCTTTGAAAAACATGAGGGAGATCTGGCCTCACCGGCCGGCGCCTGGCCCATCCGGCGGGTGCTCTATCGACCTGACAAAGGCGCTGCGCCACGAACCGCGCTGCCTGCAGACCCGATCGCACCTGACGATGGATGGTGCGACGCACCTGACGATGCGAATTACAATCGCCCCGTTAAGCTGCCTCACGCCGCCAGTTGTGAGCACATGTGGCGCGATGACGACCTCTACGATCTGGTCGTTGTCCTAGGCTATAACGACGCGCCGCCGAGGCCCGGATCTGGCTCCTGCATCTTCCTGCACATCGCCGCGGAGGGTTATTCGCCGACCCAGGGCTGCGTTGCGCTCAGCCGTCCAGACCTTGAGGACCTACTGGCTCAGGCCCGGCCGGGCGACGCGCTCGAAATCCAGGCCGAGCAAGCCTGCCGCTGATTGACACTGAGCAGCCAGCGCGACTACGAGGGATCATGGCTCGCGCCTCGAAACACACCCGCCAGCAACAAAACCGCCATGACGCGGCGAGGGTGCGCGCGAGCTTTTCGGGGTAGGTCTGACCCACTTCGAAGCGCTGCCAACCCCGCCCGGCCGGCGGGGTTTTTCATGCGCTGTCCGGGCCTTTCAGATGAGAGCCCAAATGACCGAAATCTACCCAACAGACGCTGCGGTCGAACGCATCGCGCGCGGCCTTGTCGATCGATCCCTGCCAAAACCCGAGTGGACGCACGCCGCCCATTTCGCCGCAACGCTTTGGCTCCTCAGACATCATTCGCGCGCGCTCGTTCGCGCGCGAATGCCGCACCTGATTTGCGCCTATAACGTTGCGACAGGCGTCGCGAACACCGACACCGAGGGCTACCACGAGACGATTACGCTGGCCTCGATTGCGGCGGCTGATGCTTTCCTCGCGCGCCAGCCGGCCTCACGCCCCCTCCACATGGTGGTCGACGAGCTGATGGCCTCGCCGTTGGGACGCCCTGACTGGCTCCTGGCCTTCTGGTCCAGGCAATTGCTGTTTTCCGCCGTCGCGCGCCGTGGCTGGATCGAACCGGACCTTGGCGTCTTCGGCGCCGACGAGCTTGGACGGCTTTGGACCTGAGCTAGGCGCGCGCCCCAAAGATCGCCGAGCCCACGCGTACGCTGGTGGCTCCAAACGCAATTGCGGTTTCGAAGTCGTCGCTCATGCCCATGGAAAGTTTCGTCAACCCGTTGCGGGCCGCGATCTTTGATAAAAGCGCAAAATGGGGGCCCGCAGGCTCGCCGAGCGGCGGAATGCACATGAGCCCCTGCGGCGCCAGGTGAAAGGTCTTGCGGCAAGCGTCGATAAAAGCGTCCGCGTGGCCTGGAGCCACACCGGCCTTTTGCGGCTCCTCGCCGGTATTGACCTGCACATAAAGCTGCGGCGAGCGGCCTTGTTTTTGAACCTCGTCAGCGACAACCCGCAGGAGCTTTTCCCGGTCCAGGGTCTCGATGACATCGAAAAACGCCACGGCGTCGCCGGCCTTATTGGTCTGAAGCGGTCCGATCAGATGAAGCGTGACGCCTTCAGCTCGCCCCACCCAGCGGCTTTGGGCCTCCTGCACGCGGTTTTCCCCAAAGACCGACTGGCCCGCCGCCAGCACCGGAGCCACAACCTCCCACGGCTGCATTTTTGAGACGGCGACCAGCTCGACAGACTGCTCCGCCCGGCCGGCCGCTTGCGTAGCACGCGCGATCCGGGCCACCACAGCAGCGTAGGACTTGGCGGAATCGATGGGAGGCGTGGCCATCTTCGGGGGTTTTTGGACCTTGGCGAGAACCGCCGCCTTCCTAGGGCGCCGCAACGGCGCGCGAAAGGCCATGCCACGCCTCTTCTTCTTTACCGACCCGGTCCGCACGCCAGACCCCGAGGCCATCGTTCGAACCCTGCCGCGGGGATCCGCCGTCGTCTTCAGGGCCTTTGGAGCCGCCAACGCCGCGCTCCAGGGCGCACGTCTTGGCGCCATAGCCCGTGAACGCGGGCTCTTGCTGCTTGTCGGCGCAGATGAGGCCTTGGCGAGACGATCGAGGGCGCAAGGCGTGCATCTTCCCGAACGGCTGGCCCATCGCGCGCGACGAATAAAGGCGGCCCGTCCCGACTGGATCGTCACAGCCGCTGCCCATTCCGCAGCAGCTGCGCGTCGCGCGCTGGCCCAGGGGGCGGACGCCGTCGTGGTCTCGAGCGTATTTCCAAGCCAAAGCGCCTCGGCCGGCCCAGCAATCGGTCCGCTCCGACTTGCGATCCTGGTTCGCCGGGTGGGCGGCCCCGTCTATGGCCTGGGCGGCATAGACAAAAAAAATGCCCGCCTCCTGAAGGATACGGGTCTCATCGGTCTTGCCGCCGTGGACGCCTTTAGAACCTGAACTTGGTCTCTAGCTGGACGCGCGGCTGGCTGGTGTCCGGCGCATTCGGTTTCTGACCGGGGGTTATTTGCTGCTCCCCAAAGGCGAAAGCCCCGCCGATCCGCAGGTTCGGAGTGATCTTGTAGTAAGCCCCGGCCTGGATATCGTTCAGCGTGGTCTGGCGCGTATCGGGCTGCAACACGTTGAGGGTCACCCCGAAGCGGCCTTTCGCCGCGTCCCACTTGATCGTTTGATTTCCGGGCGCGATCGGGGACGTCTCCGCCTGGACGGTGAAATCCAACGGTTTCGTCGTACCGCTCTTGGGGTCAGCCGCCTGCGCGGCGCCGCACGCCGCCCCAAAAAAGGCGGTTGCGGCGACCAGCAACGCGAACTTACGGACGGACATACCCAATATATAGCCTTTACGCCCCGGATCCGCACCTTCTGGTATTTACCCAAGGCCCGCCACGGTGCAGGTCGATTAGAGATCCACGGAGGTTAACGTCAACTGAGTCGCGATGAAGACGCCCTTGCGCGACGAAGAACCTCGGCGCCTGTGGCGGTAGGGCCACGCGATTCCTGTTTGGCGACTGACACGGCATTGTTATAGAGGGCGCCGGCGCGGGGCGGCGCCGTGGCGCTATGTTTGCGCGGCGGAAATCATTGGAGACGGATACATATGCCGTTTATGCGCGGTAATTGGATGCGTGGCGTTGTGGTGAGCGCCTTGGCCATCGCGTCGCTGGGCGTGGCCGGCTGTTCCCACATCTTGCATCCGCTCGGCGGCGGCAGCGGCCCCAAGCAGGTCACAAATCCAAACTCGGCGGCGCAGATCGGCGTTAACGGCTATCTGTGGCGAGCCACGCTCGACACCTTGTCGTTCATGCCGCTGGCCTCGGCTGATCCCTATGGCGGCGTCGTAATCACCGACTGGTACATCAATCCGGAAAAACCCGACGAGCGCCTGAAGTGCACCGTCTATATCCTCGATGCGCGGCTGCGCGCCGACGGATTGAATGTTGCGGTCTTCAAGCAAAACAAGAGCGCAGATGGACAGTGGATCGATGCGCCGTCGAACAGCCAGACCGAGACGGACATCGAAAATGCGATTCTGACCCGGGCTCGCCAGCTTAAACTTGCGAACATCAAGGGCTGATCCGCCCCCTCGATCGTTCGCAAGTCGACGCGCCTCGCGAGGAGGCCGTTGACCGGAAGACCAACTCCAGTCCAAAGCCTCCTCAAGATGGCCCGCTACAATCCCAAAGAGACCGAGCCGAAATGGCGCAAGGCCTGGGCGGAGGCTGACGCCTTCCGCGCCGTGATCGATCCCGATCGGCCCAAATACTATGTGCTGGAGATGTTCCCCTATCCGTCGGGGCGTCTGCACATGGGTCACGTGCGCAATTATGCGCTTGGAGACGTCATCGCACGCTTCAAACGCGCCCGCGGCTTTTCTGTGCTCCATCCTATGGGGTGGGACGCCTTTGGTCTGCCCGCGGAGAACGCTGCGATGGAGCGCGGCGTCGATCCCAAAGCCTGGACCTACGACAACATCGATCGGATGCGCTCGGAGCTGAAGGAGCTCGGCCTTTCAATCGATTGGTCCCGCGAATTCGCCACGTGCGACCTGGCCTACTACGGTCAACAACAAGCGCTCTTCCTCGATCTTTTTTCCCGTGGCCTCGTCTACCGCAAGGAGGGCATGGTCAACTGGGACCCGGTTGACCAGACGGTGCTGGCCAATGAACAGGTCGTCGACGGGCGCGGATGGCGTTCGGGCGCTGTCGTGGAAAAACGCAAGCTGAACCAGTGGTTCCTGCGGATCACCGACTATGCCGACCAACTCACAGATGACCTGGCGAGCCTCAAGCGCTGGCCCGAGAAGGTCCGGGTCATGCAGGAAAACTGGATCGGTCGCTCCAAGGGCCTGAAATTCGCATTCAAATTCGCGGGCGCTGCGCCCAAGGGCTTTGAAGACGGCCTTGAAGTCTACACCACCCGACCGGATACGCTTTTTGGGGCGAGCTTTGTCGCGATCGCCGCAGACCATCCGTTGGCCGAGGAGGTCGCGGCTAAAAATCCCGACGCAGCGGCCTTTATCGCTGAGTGCAAGAAGGGCGGCGCCTCCCAGGCTGAGATCGACACCGCGGAAAAGTTGGGCTTCGACACCGGGGTCAAGGTCGCCCACCCCTTCAAGCCCGACATGGCTCTGCCGGTGTGGATCGCCAATTTTGTCCTGATGGACTATGGCGCGGGCGCGCTCTTCGGGTGCCCGGCCCATGACCAGCGCGATCTCGATTTCGCCCGAAAATACGGCCTTCCAGTGATCCCGGTCGTGCTGCCGCCCGGACAGGACCCCGCCACCTTTGCGATTGCAGACGAGCCCTATTTGGGCCCGGGGATGATCTATCACTCCGATTTCCTGAACGGGCTCGACGTCGAGGCGGCCAAGGCTGCGGCGATCGCCAGGATCGAGGCCCAGGAAGAGGGCGAAGGCGCAACGGTCTATCGTCTGCGCGACTGGGGTGTTGCACGTCAAAGGGGTTGGGGTTGCCCGATCCCGGTCGTGCACTGCGCCAAGGACGGCGTCGTGCCGCTGCCAAAGTCGGCCCTGCCCGTCGAGCTGCCGGCTGATCCGGATTTTGGAAAGCCCGGCAATGCGCTTGATCGTCACCCGACGTGGAAGCACACGCGCTGTCCGGTTTGCGGCGGGCCAGCAACCCGCGAAACCGATACGCTGGACACCTTCGTCGACAGCTCCTGGTATTTCGCGCGCTTTGCAAATCCGCAGGCCGCCGATCCGATCGACAAGGCCGCGGCCGACTACTGGCTGCCCGTCGATCAGTATATCGGCGGCATTGAACACGCCGTCCTGCACCTCCTCTACGCGCGCTTCATGACCAAGGCGCTCGCCGACGACGGCCAACTGTCGGTGCGCGAGCCGTTCGCGGGCCTCTTCACCCAAGGCATGGTCACCCATGAAACCTACCGGCGCCAGAACGGCGACTGGGTGGAGCCCAAGGACGTCGAAATCATCGTCGAGGGCAAATCACGGCGCGGACGGCTGCTGGAAAACGGCGCGGACGTGGTGATCGGCGATGTCGAGAAGATGTCGAAATCCAAGAAGAACACGGTCGCGCCCGGTGAGATCTTCGAGGCCTATGGCGTCGACGCGGCGCGGCTTTTCGTGCTTTCCGATTCACCTCCAGAACGCGACGCCCAATGGTCAAACGCCGGTGTCCAAGGCGCCTGGCGGTTCGTCAATCGCGTCTGGGAGGAATTCGAAAGCCAGCCACCGATCCTGGGCGGCGGCGAAGAGAGCGACGAAGCGTCTGCAGTCCTGCGCCGCGCGACCCACAAACTCACCAAACAGGTGACTGAAGCCATCGACACATTCCGCTTCAATTCCGGGATCGCGCGCCTCTACGAATTTCTCAACCTGCTCAAAGCCAATCCGGCTGGCGGGGGGGCGCATGCACTGCTGGCCGCACGCCAAGAGGCGCTTTCGGTCTTTGCGCGTCTGATCGCCCCCTTTACGCCGCATCTGGCTGAAGAATGCTGGGCTAAGGTCGGCGGTGCGGGCATGGTCGCCCTAGCGCCTTGGCCGAGCTTTGACGCCGCGCTCACTGAAGACGCCTTTAAGGTCCTGCCCGTCCAGGTCAACGGCAAGCGGCGGGGTGAGATTTCCGCGCCGGCTGGCGCATCGGCGGCCGATGTGGAGAAGATCGTGCTTGACGACCCGGAGATCACGCGGCGCCTTGAGGGCCTGACCATCCGAAAGGTGATCGTTGTGCCTGACCGTATCGTCAATATCGTGGCCGCCTGATGAGACGCCTTCTGGCCTTGGCGGTGGCGATCTGCGGAGGCCTGGCGCTTGGGGGGTGCGGGTTTACGCCCCTTTATGGCGAGCCGGGCGTCGTTTCGAAGCTGGCCTCGATCGATGTCACCGCCCCTGATGGTCGGACAGGGTTTCTGCTGCGCCAGCATCTGGATGACGCGTTTGCGAGGAATCGCGCCGGACCCGCCGCCTACGGCATGAAGATCCAATTGACGGAGGCCCGTTTCCCGAGGGGCATTCGCATAGACAGCGTTGCAACCCGCTACGAATATGTGGTCACCGCCGACTACACGCTGACCAGCCTTCCCGGCGGCGCTGTGGCGAAGAAAGGCAAGGTCAGGGTCGAGATCACCTACGATTCCGCCGACCAGCCCTATGCCTCGATTGCGGCGGCTCAGGACGCCCAGGACCGGGCGGCCGAAGAGGCGGCGCGTCGAATCCAGCTTGAAATCGCAGCCTGGTTAGCCACCGGCGAGCCCGAAACAAAGCCAACCCCTGCCGCTGCGCCAACCCAGCCCGCCGAGACGCCGAAGAAGGGCTGAGGCCATGATCCTCGGCAAGCGGCCCGACATTGAGCGTTTCCTGGCGACGCCCGATCCCTCAATTCGCGCGGCCTTGATCTATGGACGCGATCTGGGGGTCGTGCGCGAGCGCGGACAGCAGTTGGCGGCGAAGATTGCGAAGGACCCCAACGATCCCTTCGATGTCGCCCAATTGACTGACGGCGACCTCGATAGCGACGCCGCTCGCTTGGAAGGCGAGCTAGCGGCCCAATCGCTGATGGGGGGGCGTCGTCTGGTGCGCCTGCGGTTTGGGACGGAAAAGGCGAGCCTGGATAAGATCGCCGCCGAAGCCCTAACGCGTCACGCCGCAGGCGAGCTCAACAAAGACGCCTTCCTCCTTATCGAGGCGGGCGCTCTTGGTCGCGATTCTGGGCTTCGCAAGGCCTCCGAAAAGGCCGCGGGTGCGGCGACTATCCCCTGCTACGAGGATGAACCCGGCGATGTCGCCCGCCAGGTCCGCGAAGCGCTCGCCAAGGACAATCTGGCCCTGACGGCCGAGGCCCTGCAGGTCTTTGTCACACGCATGCCCAAGGAGCGCGGGGTCGCCCGTCAGGAGATTGAGCGGCTGGCGCTCTTCCTGGGTCCTGGAAGCGGTGCGGTGGCGACACCCGCCGATCTGGAGCCTTTTCTTGGCGTGGAACCGGAAGCCTCACTCTCCGATGCCGCCGTAGATGCCTTTGGAGGCCGGATCGGGGAGGCCCAGGCCGGTTTGCGCCGCGCCGCCCAGGAAGGCGAAGGTGGACCCGCAGCCGTGCGCGCCATGGGCATCCACCTGGGTCGGCTGCGCCGGGTCCTAACCCTGGCGAAGAACGGGGTGGGACTTCAAGAGGCGGCCAAGGTGTCGGGCGTCTTCTGGAAGCAGGAGCGCGAATTCTTGCGTCAAGCGCGATCGTGGACCCTTGAGGAACTGGACCGTATTCAGCCGGAGTTCCTGAACGCGGACCGGCTTTGCAAAACAACCGGATCCCCGGATCAATTAATCGCCGAGCGACTAGCGCTTGCTGTTGCAGGGCGCGCACGACGCCTGGGCCTTTGAGCGGCACAGCATAGTTTCACGCAAAAGAAGCGCCACGCGACCCCGCAATCGGCGAGCAATCTCCGTCCAGCCCAAGCCGTTCAACGCGCCTTCGCGCCGGTCAGGAAACTGCAGCCCCTGGCCCGCTCAGGGGCTGCGAAGGGAAAAAGTGCGGCCAGGCGGCGCCAGGGCGGCCTTGTCCAGTCTCTTCAGCAGGGGCGTGTCCCAGCCATAGACGTCCGGCGCAAGTATGATCCTGCCGTCTTGCGGCGTTGCGGTCAGATAGAGGAGCCGCACCGCGACAGGCCGGCTAAGGGTGATCGTGGTGGTCTGGCCTCCGGCGATCGCGTCTTGAATACGTTCGGCTGACCAACCCGGTTCGTTTGCGAGCAGGATGTTTGCAAGATCAAGCGCATGCTCGAGGCGCACGCAGCCATGGCTCACCGCGCGGCCGGGGCGGTCAAAGGCGGCCTTTGATGGTGTGTCGTGCAGGTACACCTCATAGCGATTGGGGAAGTCGAACTTGACGAGGCCCAGAGCGCTATTCGGCCCCGGCTCCTGGACCAACCTCCCGTCATCCTTGGTCTTGAACCCATGGGCGGCCAAATAGTCCTGTCCTTTTGGCAAAAGCTCCTTTTCGGCGATGCCTGTGGGGACATTCCAGGGCGGGTTGAGCACGATGCGTTCGATCCTCGACGCCAGAACCGGGGTCTCGTCGCCGGGCTTGCCCGGCGCGACCCGCATCATCAGCTGGGGCTGCTCGTCCACCAGATAAATCAAGGACATCGCAGCGATATTGACGTCGATCCGGGTAGGCGGCTCGTCCCTAGGAAGCCAGCGAAGCCGCTCAAGATTGGCCCGCAGCGTATTCGTAAGGGTGGCGGCGTGTGGATCGGGCGGCTGTGCGAGCGTCGCTGCATAGGCCTTTTGGAGCGTCTGATAGAGCGCATTGGGCGGCGGCTGAGCATCCAACCATTGGCGAAATTGGCGCGCGTGCAAGGCTGCGTCCAAATCTGCGGCGGCGTCATAGAGCGGGGCGGTTTCGCCCCAGGCCGCCGGCCGGGACCGGGAGGGGATAAGCAGCCCGTGTTCGGCGCGCGCGTAGGCGATGACCGCGGCGAGCAGCAGCGCGCCCACCTGCGGGTCGTTGCGATCGATAGCCGCATGGATGGCCCCCACGCCGAACGCGCCTTGGGGAAATCCCTGCTGCGGCGCGCGGTCCAGAACCTCGAGCCCATAGCGAACGTCGGCATTTGGAAGCCCTTCAACCGCCACACCGCCGCAGGCCGCAAGGAGCGCCATGATCGGCGAGATCAGGATCGGGATGAGGAGCGCCGAGCAAGCTGCGGCGAGGTTACGAAGGGTCATATCAACCGCAACGCTTGTTCGTTGATTTGGTGACATCATCCATCGCTAGGAAAGCCGCGGCCTGGGCGCGACGTCCTGACCCAGTGGCGGATGCCGGAGGCCTCTCCATTTCATCGGCAGGGGGAGAGTTTGTCGCGTGCTGGCGGTGGCGGTGGCGGCGAATTATTGGAAAGATTGAGCATGGCTGAGCCCTTCAGGCCCGAGCGACGGCGGTTTCTGCAGGCCGCCCTGGCAGGGTCGGGCGTGGCGGCGCTGGCCAAGCCGGCGCTCGCGGCAGGGAGTGGCGGCGACGCAGCGGTGATCGCTGCGGCGCAGGCGGGCCTGCAACGGGCCGGCGCCCTGGTCACCTGCGCCGACCTGGTGGGCGTCGCCGATTTCAGCCAACCCTCTAGGGTCGCGCGCTTTCATCTCGTCGATATCGCCAACGGACGCATCGAAAGCCTGCTGGTCGCCCATGGGCGTGGTTCCGATCCGGAACACACCGGCTGGGTCAAGACGTTCTCGAACGCGCCGGGCTCGCAGGCGACCTCGCAAGGATGCTACCTCACCGACCAGGACTATGTCGGCGAGCACGGGCGTTCGATCCGGCTGAAGGGTCTTGAGCCCAGCAATTCAAACGCCGAGGCCCGCGCCATTGTGGTGCACCAAGCATGGTACGTGGGGCCCGACATCATCCGCGCTCACGGCGTCCTTGGTCGTTCAGAGGGCTGTTTCGCGGTGAGTGCGACCGATCTGCCCCACGTGCTGCAGCGGCTGGGTCCAGGCCGGCTGATCGTCGCAAGGAAACTTTAGGACCGGGGTAGGACCAGTTCGGTTCGCCCGCTGAGAACGCCCCATCCTGGGCTATCATCGCCCCTGAACGCGGTGATCTTTCGCTGGACTGAAGGCGAAGGATGCCTGATTCAAGGAAAGCTGCGCCAGCCACGCCGCCCAGCACGCCGATGACCGCACCAGGCGAAAGGGCGACATGCAGAACCTCCACCTCGCTTTCGCCGCAGTCTGTCTCGTCCTGGTTAGCGGGGCCCCGGCGCGAAGCGACGTCTTCTATAAGGTCACCCCTGAGTTTGCGGACGCTCACCTAAAGGATCTTGAGGTGGAGGCCCGCTTTCCAGCGGATCCCAGCGGTCGAACCCTCCTTGAGCTGCCCGACCATGGCGGAGACGACAAGGACTGGTGGAGGTTATTGTCGGACCTGCGGGTTGAAAACGCGGCCGTTCAGCCGGTCTCGGCGGCCGAGCGTCTGCTTTTATCGAAGCCGGACGCGACGATCACCGTGCGATATCGCGTCAGTTCGGGCTATGACCACGACCCGACGGTCGCTGATGGCAATCCCTATCGGCCGATCATCCGGCCGAACTGGTTTCAGGTGATGGGCGAGCGGATCTTCGTCGCACCGAAGGGCCGGGAAAAGACTGGCGTGACGTTCCGCTGGGGACCCCTGCCCGCAGGCTGGAACGCCGCTACCAACCTCGAGCACGCAACGGCCCAAACCGTTGATAGCGCCCGAGGAAGCCTGCTCCTCGGCGGGGCCGACGTGCGGATCATTAAGCGGCGGACGGCGGGCGGCGGTCTGCTTCGGCTAGCCTACCGCGGCGACTGGGCGTTCGCGCTGGACGCCTTGGCCGACAAGATCGCAGAGATCGGCGCTATCGAGGATCATTTCTGGCGCGAAGGCGGTAGACCTTATCTGGTCAGTTTGATACCGCTCGCACCTTTGCCGAGCGGCCACTCGTCTGGCGGCCGCGGGCTCAGCGAAGCCTTTGCGCTCTTTGAAGAAGCCACGGTCACACTGGACCGCTTCCCCTTTTTACTGGCGCACGAGCGATTGCACACCTGGATCCCCTTTGGGCTCGGCGGCCTGCCCGACGAGAAGGACGCCCTCGACTACTGGTTCAGCGAGGGCTTCACAGATTTCTACGCGACGCGGCTCCTGCTGCGGTCGGGGGTTTGGTCGTTCGATGAGTTCATCAACCGCACCAATGAGAGGCTGCAGGGCTATTGGCGATCTAGCGCGCGCAATTTGTCCAACGCCGGGATTGAGGAGGCCTGGGCGCGCGACAGCGACGCCCGGCGACTACCATATGATCGCGGTTGGTTGCTGGCGTCGCTGTGGGACGAACGGCTGAGGCGCACTTCAGGCGGGCGGTTGAATCTGGACGCCGCGATGCTCAAGCAGCGCGCGCTCGCGCTCGAAAACGACGCCGCAGGCGTGACGGTCAGGGCCGCCCAGCTCTTCCCCGCCGCCTATCGGCTCGCGGGCGGCGGCGATCTCGCGCCAGACTTCGCCAAATATGTCCAGGGCGGCGCCACCGTCGAGCTCCCTGTCGATCTTTACGGTGCATGCGCTTCTGTAGTGTTCGAGCAGATCGCCACCTTCGATCGGGGCTTTGACGGCGAAAAGAGCGCAAGGACCGGCACAATCACGGGCGTCGAACTTGATGGTCCAGCCTACGCCGCCGGCTTGCGCGATGGCATGAAGCGGCTCGGGCGCGAAGGCGATGTCGATGGGGATTCACGGGTCGTGATCGGCTACCGGGTAATTGATGAAAAGGGGTCGGAGCGCGTTATTCGCTATCACCCGGCGGGAAAATCGCAGGTGACACTGCAGCAGGTTCGAATTGCGCCGGGCTTGTCGGCAAGCCAATTGGCGGCCTGCGCCCGGTCGGTAAGCGGCGGGATGTGAGGGGGGCGGCCGAACAACACCTGAGTTCTTGCCCCGGCGGGCGAAGGCCGAAATACTACCCGTAGACAGACGTGACCGCAGAGTTACGGGAGGACGCCCCATGCTGGCGACGACACTAAAGGCTCTGGCCTGCGCAACAGCTCTGAGCCTTGCTGCTTCATCCGCCCCAGCCTGGGCTCAGCCCCCGGCCCCGCCTCAGACCGGTTACAAAGCGCCGCGAACGGCTGACGGCCATCCGAACCTGCAGGGCGTTTGGTCAAACGCCGCCGTTACGCGGCTGGAGCGCAATCCGCGATTTGGTGAGAACCTGGTGCTGACTGAGGCTGAGGCCCGCAAGATCGAGGCCCGCACCAAGGCGCAGATCGACCTTGGCAACAAGCCTACTGATCCCAACGCGAAAGTAACCGACCTGCCGGCCGACTGCTCGGGGGGGCGCGGCGTCGACTGCAATTACAACGCCGCCTGGACCGACCCGGGCAGCGTCGTGATGCGCGTGAACGGCCAACCGCGGAACGGTTTTATCACCAGCACGCCCGATGGCCGCGTGCCGATGCGCAAAGACGTCAAGGTCAATGCGTTTGGCCGCACTCTAAGGCCAGGCGCAAGTCCGAGTGACAATCCGGAGACGCGCGCGCTGGGTGAGCGCTGCCTGCTTTCCTTCGGGAATTCCTCCGGGCCGGTCATGTTGCCGGGGCTCTACAACAACACCTATCAGTTCGTGCAGACGAAGGATCAAATCGTCATCGACGTCGAGATGGTGCATGACGCACGCATTATTCGACTGAACTCCAAAGAACACCTACCCGCTTCCGTCCGCCCCTGGATGGGGGACTCGATCGGGCGCTGGGAGGGCGACACCCTGGTCATCGAGACGACGAATTTCCACCCAGAACAGGTTTTCCGCGGCGCCTCCGAACACCTGAAGGTCACCGAAAAACTGACACTGGTCGGCAAAGACCGGCTGCACTACGCCTTTTGGGTCGAAGACCCCACGATCTTCGCCCAGCCTTGGGGCGGTGAATACGAGTTTGCGCGCTCCAAAGGCCCGATCTACGAATATGCCTGCCATGAGGGCAATTACGGCCTCGTAGGCATTTTGCAGGGCGCGCGCGCCGAAGAGCGCACAGGGGTCAAGACGGCGCCCACCAACATCGACCAACACGCTAAGCCCGCCGAGGATGAGGGCGGCGAAGGTTAGTTTCGGACCCTGGAATAGACGAAGCAGTCCTTAGGCGCGTCAGGCGTCGAGTAACCTGCCTTGCGCAGGATACCTTCACTCGCATAGCCGCAATTCTCGGCTAACCGCGCCGAGGCGTCATTCCAGGTTTCGATGATCAGCTGCAGGCGGTGACACTGCGGATGGTCGGAAAACAAAAGATCCGAAAAGAGCTTAAGGGCCTCTGAGGCGAAGCCTTTGCCGCGATCGTCTTCATTGTGGAGAATATAGCCGATCTCAAGGCCATGAACGCCGGGCCCCGAGCCATAGAACTGCAGCGTGCCGATCAGTCGTCCCGCATCACCCTCGACGAGGCTCTCGATCGCACAGGCTCCGGCCTGGGGTGTCCAGAAACCGGTTTGGTCCAGGACTTCACGCGCGCGGCCCAGGTCCGTCATCGGCTCCGTAATTGAGAGCGTAAATTGATGGGCTGTTGCAGCCTTCAGATCGCGGACGCCGATTGTGCGAAGCCGAACCCGAGCGCCTTGGGCCAAGATCATGTCCGGGTCAGCCTGCGGCAGAGCTCGTCGAGCTGCTCTAGGGTGGCGTATTTGATCTTGAGCTCGCCTGCCCCACCACGATCAAGGATGTCGACGTTCATGCCCAGCACGTCCTCAAGGTCCGCTTCCAGCGCCGCGGTATCCATGTTCTTGCCATTGCGACGTGGGCCTGAAGCTTTCCTGGTTGCGCCTTTGCCCTTGGCCAGCGCCTCGGCGTCCCTGACAGAAAGACCTTTATCAACAATGGCTTGAGCCAAAGCTTCCGGCTGGTCAGCGCTGAGGATCGCTCGGGCGTGACCCGCTGTGAGGCGACCAAACAGGACGTGATCCTGCACAGTCTGCGGAAGCTGAAGCAGGCGAAGCGTGTTGGCCACGTGGCTGCGGGATTTGCCGACGGCGACGGCGGCCTTGTCCTGAGTATAGGCCATCCGACGCATCAATGAGGCGTAGGCCTGCGCCTCTTCCATGGCGTTCAGATCTTCGCGTTGGACGTTTTCGACGATGGCGATTTCAAAGGCCTTGTCGTCGTCCAACAGCCGAATAAGCGCCGGAACTGCTTTGAGCCCCGCCTGCTGGGCCGCTCGCCAGCGCCGCTCGCCGGCGACGATTTCGAATTCGCCGGAGACTTTCGGTGATGGGCGAACGAGGATCGGCTGCAAGATCCCCTTGTCGCGGATCGAGACTTCCAGCTCGGCGATCTCTTCGGCCGGAAAGTGGCGGCGCGGTTGGTCGGGGTTGCGGTGAACGAGCTCGATTGGGATATCGCGCACGCCCTCGCCGGCGGGCGTGGCTGACGTGCCGTCGCTTGCGTCGTCCAGCAGAGCCGAAAGCCCCCTGCCCAATCCCCGTCGGCCTTCGGCCATCGCAATTTTCTCCTACGCCGCGACCTTACGACGGGCGCGTTCGCGCAGCACCACTTCTCGGGCGAGCCTTAGGTAAGCCTGGCTCCCCGCACACTTCAGATCATACACAAGCGCCGGTTTGCCGAACGAAGGCGCCTCAGAAACCCGAACGTTTCTTGGGATCACCGTTTGATACACCGTCTCGCCAAAGTGGTCGCGCACGTCGTTGGCGACCTGCGCCGAGAGGCCGTTTCGCCGATCGAACATGGTCAGCACGATACCTTGGATCTCCAGCTTCGGATTAAGGCTCGTGTGCACCAATTCAATCGTGCGCATCAGCTGGGTGAGGCCTTCCAGCGCGAAGAACTCGCACTGAAGAGGGACCAGGACCGCATCGGCCGCCGCCATGGCGTTGACGGTGAGAAGATTAAGCGACGGCGGGCAGTCGATCAGGACATAGCTATAGGCGCCAGATTGGCGCACCACGTCCAAGGCGTCGCGCAACTTGTAGGAACGCCTCGACTGCTGAGCCAACTCCATTTCGATGCCGGAAAGGTCTGGATCAGACGGCGCTATGTCCAAGCCCGGCACTGAAGACTTCACAACAGCCTCCGCCAGGGTCTTTTCGCCCATCAGCACATCGTAGAGGGTGTGTTTGCGCAAGGCCCGGCCGATGCCTAAGCCGGTGGAGGCGTTTCCCTGCGGATCTGAATCGATCAGCAGCACGCGCTCACCCACCGCCGCCAGGGCTGTGCCGAGGTTGATGGCGGTCGTGGTCTTTCCCACGCCGCCCTTTTGATTGGCGACCACCAGGACGCGTAAACTTTGGTCAGACCCTACGGGCACGGCCGAGCCTCTTTACGCGCACTATGCGGCCTCGCGGGTCGCTCTTCGATGGCACGACGTCTGCCTCATATTCCCAATATCTAGCAGCCTCCTTCATCTCGGATACAACATCTTGTCCCTTGAGAAAAAGACCAGTCGCACCGCCCTGAAGGTATGGCCGGGCATACCCGAGCAGGCGGTGAAGCGGCGCACAAGCCCGCGCGGTGACGATCTCCACAGATAGATCGAGGTTTTCCGCACGTGTGTTGTGGATGGTGGCGGGGAGTTCCAGCTCATCAACGACCTCGCTCAGAAACTTGCAACGCTTGGTCATGCTTTCGACGAGGTCGACGTGGAACCCCAGCTCGCCCTTGCCGAAGATCGCGAGCACGATGCCAGGTAGTCCCGCGCCGGCCCCGAGGTCCGCCCAGGATCGTGCGTCCGGCGCGAGCCTCAACAACTGGGCGGAGTCCCAAGCATGCCTCGACCAGAAGTGCGGCAGGCTCGCGGGTCCAACGAGGTTCATCACCTCGTTACGAGCCGCCAATAGGACACGGAAACGCTGCAGATCATCGAGCTGGCGGGCTGTAGCGCCGCTCAAAGCCGCAAAGCCTTGGGCGTCCATCAACCGCGCCTCCGGGGCGGGGTCAGGCGGCGCGACGACGGACATAGGCCAAAAGTGCGGTCAGGGCGCCAGGGGTCACGCCTTCGATTCTAGCGGCCTGCCCGAGCGTTAAGGGTCTGATAGTGTTGAGTTTTTCTCGAGCTTCATTGGAGAGGCCGCCGATGTTTGCATAGTCCAGACTGGCCGGCAGCATCAGCGCCTCGTCTCGACGAAAGGCCGCAACATCGGCGGCTTGGCGGTCGAGGTAACCTGCGTAGGCCGCGTCGATTTCGATCTGCTCGCGCACGGCGCGCGACCAGTCTGCGATCTGCGGCCAGATCCGGGTCAGGTCATCAAAGCTGATCGTCGGGTAGGCCAGAAGATCACCCAGATTGCGCCGCTGGCCATCAGCCTTCACCGGCAACCCGACTTTTTCCGCTTGCGAAGGGGTTAGGGTGAGACTGGCCGCCACCGCACGCGCCTGCGCCAGGGCGGCTGCCTTTTGTCCATAGGCCTTGGCGCGTTCCGACCCCACGAGGCCAAGCTCCAGTCCCTTCGACGTAAGCCGCTGATCGGCATTGTCGGCGCGCAGGATCAGCCGGAATTCCGCGCGGCTGGTGAACATCCGATAAGGCTCGGTGACGCCGCGAGTGACCAAGTCGTCGATCAGGACGCCGATATAGGCTTCGTCCCGCGCAAAAGATGCGGGCTCGGCTCCAGCCGCGGCGCGAGCCGCGTTAAGACCCGCCACCAGACCCTGTGCGCCGGCCTCCTCGTAACCGGTCGTTCCGTTGATCTGGCCCGCCAAATAAAGCCCTGACAGCCGCTTCACCTCCAGCGTTGGATAAAGTTCGCGCGGATCCACGTAATCGTATTCGATGGCGTAGCCATAGCGACGCACCTGCACGGCCTCGAGGCCAGGCATGGTGCGCAGGAAAAGATCCTGCGTTTCCTCGGAAACTGACGTTGAGATCCCGTTGGGATAGACCGTGTCATCGTCGAGCCCCTCGGGCTCCAGGAAGACCTGATGGCTGGTCTTGTCGGCGAAGCGAACGACCTTATCCTCGATCGACGGGCAATATCGCGGACCGACCCCGGTGGCCTTGCCGCCATAGACGGCTGACTCGCCGAGCCGCTCGGCGATTATGCGATGAGTTTCAGCTGTCGTGCAGGTGATTCCACAGGCGATCTGAGGGGTGGTGATCGCGTGCGTCAGAAATGAGAAAGGTACGGGCGTATCATCTGCCGCCTGCATTTCCAGACGATCCCAGGCGACTGTGCGTCCATCCAGCCGCGCAGGCGTGCCGGTCTTTAGCCGGCCCATGCGCAAACCTGAGGCATAGAGCCGGTCCGAAAGGCCGATCGAAGCCGCATCGCCCACACGACCGGCCGGAATTCGAAGATCGCCGCGGTGGATAATCCCCTTCAGGAATGTGCCCGTCGTCAGGACCACCGAACGGGCTCCATAGGACTGGCCGGTCGCGCCCACGACGCCCGTAACGGTCGCGCCATCGACAATGAGGTCCTCGACGGCGTCAGCCACGACCGTCAGGCTTGGCGTGGCCGCCAGCTCAGCCTGCATGGCTTGGCGATAAAGGTTGCGGTCAATCTGTGAACGAGGGCCCTGCACTGCAGCCCCTTTTGATCGATTCAACAGACGAAACTGAATGCCGGCCTTGTCGGCGAGCCTCGCCATAAGACCATCCAGCGCATCAATTTCTCGAACCAGATGGCCTTTGCCGAGACCTCCGATCGCTGGGTTGCAGCTCATCTCGCCGATGGTTTCGAGCTTGTGGGTGAGCAAGAGCGTGCGCGCGCCAAACCGGGCGGCGGCGGCGGCGGCCTCACAACCGGCGTGTCCTCCACCAATGATGATTACGTCCCAGGTCACATCGGCCTCAAGCAACGACGCCTCCGCGGAGCTTTGCGGAGGCGAGAGGCCCTCATATAGGCGATTGCGTCCCTTGGGTCATGCGCGAAGAGCAAACGAACGCCCCGCAAGGACGAAGCCGCCACCTATCAGCGCGCCAAGTCGGCTGCGCCTGACGACGCCAAGCCCATCGATGGCGGCTTTGCACTGTTTCACGTGAAACAACCGACGTTTGCGTGGGCGCTCCAAGAAACCGAAAATCGCTGGCGCGCCGGGTGGCTATTTACCGATGCAAAAGGTCGAAAAGATCCTGCCCAAAACCTCTTCGGGATCAATCCGGCCGGTGATGCGGTCGAGCGCGCGTGCGGCCAGCCGAACATCTTCAGCCGCCAGTTCCAGCGCCTCATGCTGCGTCAGAGCGTGACGCAGGCGCGCCGCCGCCTCGGTCAGAAGGTGGCGATGTCGCAGGCGTGTCGCGGCAGGCGCCTCTCCCCCCGCCAAAGCCTCAACGACTGTTTCGGTGAGTGAACGCTCCAGCCAGGCGACGTCATTTGGGCTCCTTGCCGTGAACGGCTCGCCTGGCAAACCCGCAAGACCCTCTCCAAGATCGCGTTTCGTGAGAAGGACGATATCTCCTCTCCGCAGAACAGCAGGGATTTCGGGTTCAGGATCACCATAGCCGTCGACCAGCCACACCCTTAATCCCGCCTCGGCGGCCCAAGCCTCGGCGCGGCGTACGCCCTCGGCTTCGATCTCGTCCGCCGTACGCCTGAGGCCTGCGGTGTCGGCTACGATGACCTTATAGCCGCCCAGCACCATCGGCACCTCGATGATGTCCCGGGTGGTCCCGGGGCTCGCCGAGACAATGGCGGCTTCACGCTTGGCGAGCGCATTCAGGAGGGTGCTCTTGCCGGCGTTGGGAGCTCCCAAAAGCGCGATGCGGAAGCCCTGACGGATCTGCTCGCCGCGATCGACATCGGCGGCGGCGGCTTCGAGCTCGTCAGCGAGAACCTCCAGTATCGGCTGCGCTCGCTGGGCCACATCGCTGGGAAGCTCTTCATCTGGGAAATCGACGGCGGCCTCGAGCATCGCTGAGGCCCGCACCAACGCGTCGCGCCAGCCCAATTGAATGTCGGATAACCGTCCCCCCAGCTGCGCCAGCGCCTGGCGGCGCTGTCCGTCGGTCTCCGCGTCAATCAGGTCGGCCACGCCTTCAGCCTGGGCCAGGTCGAGCTTGCCGTGCTCAAAGGCCCGGCGCGTGAATTCACCAGGTTCGGCCAGCCTAAGCCCAAGCACCGAGAGCGCTTCGATCAACGCCCCAACGACCGCCGGGCCCCCGTGTACATGGAGCTCAGCGCAATCTTCTCCTGTGTAGCTGTCCGGCGCCGGAAACCACAGAACGAGGCCTTTATCGATCGCCTCGCCTGCGGGGTTCGAAATTGTGCGTAGGCTCGCCCGTCGCGCGACAGGCAAAGGGCCCGCAAGCGCGCCAATGGCCTTGGCTGTCTGGGGTCCCGAAAGACGAACAACCGCCACGGCCGCCCGGCCCGCAGCCGTGGCGGACGCGAAGATCGTGTCGGTCATTTTCTCGTGGTCGCAGCGCTCATGCCAACTTCCATCAGCTTGCGGAACTGCTCCTGAGCGCCAGCTCCGAAACTCATCCAGCTCTTCATCAGTTCGTCCGGCGAAATCATCGCCATATTGGCGTCGACGCGCTTCTTCATCTCATCCACCAGGTGATCGTTGAGCACGCTCACGTCCGGCAGCCCTAAGAAACGGCGCGCCTCCTCGGGGGAGCAATCCACTTCTATGGTCATCTTCATGGCTGAAATTCCCGTTCAGATCACATATGGCCGTAGAGCGGGCAATCGCGCTAGTCGCGCGGGCAACAAAGCCGAACCAGACAGGAGATAACCATGGGCGAGCGCACGACCATAAGCACCCCGGACGGGACTTTCAGCGCCTATGTAGCCCGGCCCGCAAAACCCTCGGCCCCGGCGGTTGTCGTCATTCAAGAGATCTTTGGGGTCAATCAGGTGATGCGCGACGTCACCGACGGCCTGGCCGCCCAAGGCTATCTGGCGATCTGTCCTGACCTCTTTTGGCGAATTGAGCCGGATATCGACATCACCGACCGCACCGAGGCGGAATGGAAGCGGGCTTTCGAGCTCTTCAACGCCTTCGATGTCGAGACCGGCGTGAAGGATATCGCCGCAACCATCGCCCAAATCCGGAAAGATCCGGGCTGTAGCGGCAAGGTCGGTGCGGTCGGCTATTGCCTGGGCGGACAGCTCGCGTTCCTGACCGCGACACGAACCGATGCCGACGCCAGCGTCTCCTACTATGGCGTCGGCCTCGAAAACCGCGTCGCCGAGGCGGAGAAGCTCACCCATCCCCTGCTGCTCCACATCGCAGAGGAAGATCAATTCGTTCCGAAGACCGCCCAGGCGGTGATCCTCGCCGCCCTCAAGGATCACCCCTTTGTCGAGATCCACACCTATTCCGGTTGCGATCACGCCTTCGCGCGCGAGGGCGGCGAGCATTTCAACAGCGACGCCGCTAAGCTGGCCAACGGCCGCTCCCTCACCTTTTTTGCAAAGACCTTGAGCTGATGCGCGCGATCCGTTTTTCCCAAACCGGCGGGCCCGACGTCCTTCAGCTTGTCGACGTGGAGACGCCGCAACCCGGCCCTGGCCAGATCCTGGTGCGCCACGAAGCGATAGGAATCAATTTCATCGACACCTACCAACGCTCTGGCCTTTACCCGATGAAACTCCCGTCGGGCTTAGGCTCGGAGGCCGCTGGAATCGTCGAAATAGTCGGCGAGGGGGTCACGCGGTTTAAAGTCGGAGACTTGGCGGCCTACGCAGGCGCGCCTGGCGCCTATGCCGAATTCAATACCGTGGCCGCGGCGCGCGCCGCAAAAGTCCCCGCCGGCATCACCGCCCAAACAGCCGCGGCTTCGCTTCTGAAGGGCATGACCGTGGAATTCCTGCTTCGGCGCCTCCACCATGTGCAAGCTGGTGAAGTTATCTTGGTGCACGCCGCCGCCGGAGGCGTTGGCCAGATCATGGTGCAATGGGCCAAGGCCCTTGGCGCCGGCGTGATCGCAACCGTAGGCTCCGAGGCCAAGGCCGCCAGGGTCCGCGACCTTGGGGCCGATCACGTGATCCTCTATCGCAGCCAGGACGTCGCCAAAGAAGTCCGTCGCATCACCAATGGGCTTGGCGTTCCTGTCGCCTACGACTCGGTCGGCAGGGACACCTTCGAAGGAACCTTGGGAAGTCTCGCCCGTCGCGGCCTATTCGTAAGCTTCGGCAATGCGTCAGGCCCACCGCCTGCCGTCGAGGCGCGTCGCCTGATGTTGGCTGGATCGCTCTTCTTCACACGTCCAACCATGGGCGACTACCAATCGAGCACCGAAGAACTCGACGCCTCCGCAGCCGCGCTCTTCGAATTGATCGCCTTGAACAAGATCGAGATTGAGATCGGCCAGACCTTTTCCCTAGACCAGGCCCGCCAAGCCCACGAAGCTCTGGAAGGCCGCGCAACCATCGGCGCCAGTCTGCTTGTCCCCTGATCAGGCATAGACCCAATCTAGCGCCGCTGTTTCACGTGAAACATAAGTCATCCTAAGCGCTACTGGGTCAGCCCGATCGCCAAGCGCATGGATAGCCAGGTTTTACGCACAGACGGCCTAGGAAAGGTCCCGGTCCTGCGCGAGCTCAGCCCGTCTCGGCGTGGGTTGAGGGCCGCAAGCTAAGACTTGCTGGCCCTGCGACCCGACGCAAAAAGGCGCTCACGCCTAGGTGTTCATCGAGGAGAAGAACTCCTCATTGGTCTTGGCGTTACGCAACTTATCCAACAGGAACTCGATGGCGTCCTGCGCCCCCATGGGTCCAAGAATGCGCCGCAGTATATAGGTCTTCTGCAGGTGCTCCTTCGGTGTGATCAGCTCTTCCTTACGGGTGCCGGACTTGATCACGTCGATCGCCGGGTAAACCCGCTTGTCAGCAACCTTCCGGTCGAGAACGATTTCCGAGTTACCGGTCCCCTTGAACTCTTCGAAGATCACCTCGTCCATACGGCTTCCCGTATCGATCAGGGCTGTGGCGATAATTGTCAGCGAGCCGCCTTCTTCAATATTCCGCGCCGCGCCAAAGAAGCGCTTGGGACGCTGCAGAGCGTTGGCGTCGACACCGCCGGTCAGCACCTTGCCAGACGACGGGACGACGGTGTTGTAGGCGCGGCCCAACCTCGTCACCGAATCCAGAAGAATCACCACGTCGCGTTTATGTTCGACCAGGCGCTTCGCCTTTTCGATAACCATTTCAGCCACTTGCACGTGCCTCGTCGCCGGCTCATCGAAGGTCGAGGAAATAACCTCACCCTTCACCGTGCGCTGCATGTCGGTGACTTCTTCCGGTCGCTCGTCGATCAGTAGAACGATCAGGTAGCACTCCGGGTGATTGGTCTCGATGGACTTGGCGATGTTCTGCAACATCACCGTCTTGCCCACCCGCGGCGGCGCGGTGATCAGGCAGCGTTGCCCCTTACCCAGGGGCGCCACGATGTCGATTACCCGGCCGGAGCGATCCTTCAAGGTCGGATCATCGATCTCCATCCGCAGCCGTTGATCGGGATAGAGCGGCGTCAGGTTGTCGAAAAGCACCTTGTGGCGGACATTTTCTGGATTTTCGAAATTGGTCAGATCGACCTTCACAAGGGCGAAATAGCGCTCCCCCTCTCGCGGCGCTCGGATCGCGCCATCGACCGAATCCCCCGTCCGCAGGCCAAACTTCCGGATTTGCGAGGGGCTGACATAGATGTCGTCTGGGCCCGGGAGGTAGTTGGCCTCGGGCGATCTTAAGAAACCAAAGCCGTCCTGAACCACTTCCAGGGTCCCCGAACCGGAAATCTCAACGCCCTCTTCCGCCAAGGTTTTCAGGATCGCGAACATCATGTCCTGCTTGCGCATGGAATTGGCGTTCTCGATCTCGAAGAGTTCCGCAAAGGCCAACAGATCAGCAGGCGCTTTGTCTTTCAGCTCCTGAAGGCTCATCCGCGTGAGCCCCATCTTGGCGATGGTGTTGGCCACTTCCGAAGGCTCTTCCGGCTCGGCCGGGACTTCGACGTCTTCGACTGCAGTATCGATAATTGCAGCTTCGGAGGCGTCGAGACCCAGTGCGGCGGTCTCATCGGCGGTGATTTCGTTCTCGTCTTGCATTCAAGTCTACTCGTGTTCGCGCAGCGGCGCCGGATGGATTCCGGGCGTGGGCTGCTAAATGATGTGGGCGCAAATCTACGCCGATGTTGTCTCGTCTACGTGGGGGCCGGACCGTTTCGCGCGTCTGAAATCGCAGGAAGGCCGGAAAAGGCGGGGCGCGCTCCGAAAAACGCGTAGCGGATCGGAAGCACAGACCCTGCCCCGGGTCAAGGATTGCGCATGAAATCCTAGTGGTTGCCAAACTCGGTGGTCACCGCGATGACCATCACAATCGCTGCGAGAAACGGCAGTTCATTGGTCATGCGCCAGAACCGGCCGGTCCTCACGCGACGCCCTGCTCTGAAGTCACTATATGACCGGTAGAGCAAAAACTGCCAGCTGGTCATGAAGATGACGCCAGCGATCTTAGTCAACATCCACGGTTCCCACAGGAACCTTACGCCCCTGATCTGGGCATCGACATAGACGAGCGCTAGCCCAAACATCCAAGCCAGCACCATCGCCGGGTTGAGGATGATTTTCACGAGCTTGCCTTCCCAACGCAGAAAGTGCGCATCGAAGGCGCTTCCGGGCGGGGCGGTCTCGGTGTGGTAGGCAAAGAGCCTTGGCAGCATCATCAGCCCCGCCATCCAGGCGATCACCGCGATGATGTGCAGACCCCGCAAGAGATCATAAGCGCCCGTCATTGGCTCTCCCCCCGGCGAAGCGCGCATTTCGCATATCCGCTCGGACAGCGCCAATTTCCATGCGGCTTTATCGCCTCGGTCCCGCTGGCCGCCCTCACTGCGCTTGAAAGGTCTTCAATGAAGCTTGGCCGAACACCTGGGGTCGCCGCACGCAGATAGGGCGAACATCCCGCGTTCTGCGCCACTTTGGCGTATTCATGGTCAAGCTCGACAAGCGTCTCCACATGTTCAGAAACAAACGCGATCGGGGCGATCAACACCCCCTTGCCTTCCCTGCCCGCGACGCGGATTTCGTCGTCGGTAGCTGGTTTCAGCCACTCAAGCCTTCCGACCCGGCTCTGAAAACATACCCGCCAGTCAGGAAACTGCGGCAGTTGTCCAGCAATCGCCTCAGCGGTGGCCTCAATCTGTGCTCTGTAGGGATCGCCCGCGTCGACCACCCTCTGGGGCAGACCATGGGCTGAGAACAACAAGCGTATCCCACCGGGCTCGCCAGCACTTCGCCAGACGTCTGCGATGGCTTCGACATGGGCTTGAACAAGCCCCCGCCCCGTCGGATAGCAACAAACCGTGCGCGTCCGCCCTGGCCCTTTATAGACGCCAAGCCAGTCCTTCAGCGAAGACGCTGTCGTGGTCGTCGAATACTGCGGATAGAGCGGCAACAGAACAATGTCGTGCGGCTCAAAGGCTGCGACTTCAGCGGCGACTTGCTTGGCGAACGGCTTCCAATATCGCATCGCCACAAAGCATCGGACTTGGGCGTCTGGCGTCTGCGCATTCAATAAGGTTTGCAAGGCCAGGCGTTGGGCCTCTGTCTCAGCGGCAAGCGGCGAGGCGCCGCCCATCATCGAATAGTTCGCCTGAGCAATTTTCTCACGTGTGACAGCTATCAGCGCCGCCAAGGGATAGCGCGCTAAGGCCGGCAGGCTAATGATCGCCGGATCTCGAAAGAGATTGAAAAGAAAAGGCTTTACCGATTCTAGACGATCTGGACCACCCAGGTTGAAAAGAACGACGGCGAGTTTTCTCACTCCGCCGCCATGGCCTTTACGGGTTTGCCTGTGACGCGCTCAACCACGCGCGCGATGTGGGCGATAGGCGTATCTGGCATGACCCCATGGCCAAGGTTGAAGATGTAGGGCCCGTTGCTCCACTGGCTGAGCAATGTCTCAACGCGCGCATCAAGCGCCTCGCCGCCGGCCCGTAGCAGAAGATTGTCGAGCGCGCCCTGGATCGTCTTACCGCCGGCTTGAAGCCGACGACCGAGTTCGGCGCTGGCTTGAGTATCAAGCGCCACACCTTCGACGGGCGCGCGCCTGGCGTAGTTCTCAACCAAGCCGCCAGCTCCACGCGGAAACCCGATGAAGGGCGCGCTCACGCCGGCTGCGCGCACTTGTTCCACGATCGCACGGTGCGGCTCGATCACCAGCCGCTCAAAGACGTCTTCTGCCAATCCTTCAGCCCAGCTCTCGAAAATCTTCAAAACCTGAGCCCCGGCCTTGGCCTGCATGACCAGATACCGCGCCGTGGAATCCACCAGAACCTGTAGGAGCGCATCGAGCTTATCGCGATGTTCATAGGCAAACATGCGCGCCCGCGCGCGGTCCGATCCGCGCCCCTCGATCATATAGGTGGCGACCGTCCACGGACCGCCGGCAAATCCTATCAAGGCTCTCTCCGGCTCCAGCTGCGCACGCACTCGCGACAGAGTTTCGCCAACCGCAGAAAGCCGATCGGTGGATGCTTCCACCTGGTCAGCCATTCGCCCGATATCCGGCAGCTCACCAAGTCTTGGGCCTTCGCCCGCCTCAAACCAGACTTTCTGGCCAAGCGCGCCTGGGATCAGCAGGATGTCGGCGAATACGATGGCTGCATCCATCGGAAAGCGCCGCATCGGTTGCAGCGTCGCTTCGGCAGCCATCTCCGGGTTGTGGCAAAAGGCGATAAAATCGCTCGCTCGCGTCCGAAGCTCCCGATATTCCGGCAAGGAACGCCCTGCCTGGCGCATGAACCAGATTGGCGGGCGATCCAGTGTCTCACCTGCAAGCGCGCGTAAAAGCCGGGGGAACGTCTCGTTCATAACGGCGTTAAATCGCCAATGGGCCAAACTCTCAAGCCCAAGTCCTGTTCGGCCTCTTCTCTTTCTAAGAGTCTTTAAGAAAAAGCTTGGGGAGGTGGAGATAGAGCCTGTCGAGACGGTGGACAACTGTCGCCGCCGACGCTTGGCGCACGCCTTTTCCCCAAGCCTTGCGTCCAAAAACCAACCCGGAATTCTGCGCATGTGAATAGCGGGGATGGCTCTGCAACCGCCTTGAGGTCCTTAAGGATTTGTTAAGGCTTTCGGGGAGCACGCAGGGCGCCGCCAACTTGTGTCCCCCAACGTTGAAGGTTGCATCATGGACAGCGCCTAGGCGCGCGCAGCATGTGGGTTAACCAAAGGTAAACGGAGCGTTTCGTCCCGCCCATCCACGCCGATGACCCCAGACCCTTTGAAACACGCGCTCTATCCCCATTCGCGCGCAGCTTCGCTAAGAGTGCTCCACAGGAATCGTCCCCAGGCTTTTTTAGGTCGCCCGCCCGTGACAACGCCCGCGCCAAGGCTCGCCACCTACTTCCACGTCCATCTCGTGTCGGATTCCACCGGCGAGACTTTGAACGCCATGGCGCGCGCGGTTTGTGCGCGCTTCGACAATGTCCTTCCGATCGAACACATCTACGCCCTCGTCCGGTCTCAGCGCCAACTCGACCGCGCGCTGGGCGACATTGAAGAAGCACCGGGCGTGGTCATCCACACCATCGTCGATGATGGACTGCGCGAAGCGCTCGAAGAAGGTTGCCGCCGGCTTGAAATGCCCTGCATTCCGGCGCTCGACCCGCTGGTCTCCGCCATGTCTCGCTACCTTGGCTATACAACGACAAGCCGGGTCGGCGCTCACCTGCGGCTCGACAACGACTACTTCAACCGTATGGAAGCCTTGAACTACGCAATTGGCCACGACGACGGCCAGGGTGGACAGGATTTAGAGCAGGCCGACGTGATCTTGGTGGGGGTGTCGCGGACCTCCAAGACCCCGACATGCATCTACCTTGCTCACCGTGGCGTCCGCGCTGGCAATGTGCCCCTGGTGCCAGGACGCCCACCCCCTGAGAAACTCTTTGGCCTGAAGTCCACCTTGATCGTGGGTCTGAGCATCTCGCCTGACCGGTTGATCCAGATCCGTCGAAATCGTCTGCTCAGCCTGAAGGAAAATCGGGAATCCACCTACATCGACGTCGATGCCGTGCGTAACGAGATCGTCCAGGCCCGGCGGCTCTACGAGCGCCAAGGCTGGCCGGTGATCGACGTGACCCGTCGCTCGGTCGAAGAAACCGCCGCAGCGGTGCTCAATCTCTTGCATGGCGGCCATGGTCAGGTGGAGGTCTTGGGTTGAGCCCGCGCCTGGTGCTCGCCTCCAAGAGTGCGACGCGACGCACGGTGCTGGACGGCGCGGGCGTGAGGTATGAAGCCTTAGGCTCCGGCGTCGATGAAGAAAGCGCCAAGCTAGGGTTGTTGGAAAGAGGCGCGAACGCGCGCCAAGTCGCCGGCGCCTTGGCCGAACTGAAGGCCTTGGCGGTCTCGAAAGGGCGTCCAGAACTGGTGATCGGCGCCGATCAGACCCTGGAGCTTGATGGCCGCCTCTATGATAAGGCTGAAACCCTCGACGAAGCTCGCGCCAGGTTGGTCGCCTTGCGCGCAAGATCGCATCAGCTCCACTCCGCCGTGGTTGTCGCCCAAGGCGGCGCCCCGATCTGGCGCGAAACGACGAGCGCCACCCTGACGATGCGGGACTTCTCAGAAGAGTTCCTGGAGAGCTACCTGATGCGTGAGGGAGAAGCCCTCCTCGGATCAGTTGGCTGCTATCGATTGGAAGGGCTTGGCGTGCAGCTCTTTTCGAAAATCGAAGGCGACTACTTCACAATCCTGGGTCTACCGCTGATGGGCCTCCTCGAGATCTTGAGGGCGCAAGGCGTATTGTCTCCATGACCAGGTCCATCACTGGGGCGAGCGTAGTCGCCGGCGTCGTCGGTTCACCGGTTGCTCATTCACTGAGCCCTGTGATCCACAACGCCTGGATTGCAGCTGCCGGTATCGACGCGGTCTATGTGCCTTTCAGCCCACCGCCTGGGGCGTTCAGTGCGTTCATCGAGGGACTACGCGGCCGCGCGATCTGCGGCTTGAACGTCACGCTTCCCTTCAAAGAAGTCGGATTGAAGCTCGCCGACCGCACCACTGAGCGCGCATCACAAGCGGGCGCGGCCAATATACTCCTGTTCAACAGCGATGGGACGATTGGGGCTGACAACGTCGATGGCCTGGGACTTCTCGGCGCCCTGGCTGCTCAGGCGCCAGGCTTTGATCCGAAAAAAGGCCCCGCGGTGGTCTTGGGCGCAGGCGGTGCAGCGCGCGGCGCAGTTGCAAGTCTTCTGGCGGCAGGCGCCCCGCTGGTGCGGGTGGTCAACAGGACCCTAAGCCGGGCCGAAGAAATCGCCGATAGCGCAGGCGCAGCGACTTGCGCCTTCGCGCTTGACCAAGCCCTCAGGGCTTTCGATGGCGCCAATGTGGTGATCAACGCCACCTCGGCGGGCCTGGCCAGTCGAGAAGCTCTCGATCTGCCCCTGGATGCGACCCCCACCGATTGCGTCGTGATGGACATGACCTATAGGCCGCTGATCACGCCGTTTCTCGCCCAGGCCCAGCGCCTGGGCAGACAGACCGTCGATGGCCTTGAGATGCTGGTGCGTCAGGCGGAGCCATCCTTTGAGGCGTTGTTCGGGCGCTGCGCGCCGCCCGACACCGATGTTCGCGGCCTCTGCCTTACGGCGCTGGAGGCTGAGGGGTGATCCTCATCGGTCTCACAGGGTCGATTGGAATGGGAAAGTCGACAACTGCGGCGATGTTTCGAGAGGCCGGCGTGCCGGTCTATGACGCCGATGCAGCTGTGCATGCGCTCTATGACCGGGGCGGAAGCGCCGTAGAACCTGTCGGCGCGGCTTTTCCGGGCGTGGTCAAGGACGGGCGTATCGACCGCGAAGCGCTCCGCCAGGCCGTTTTGGGAGATCCTGAGGCGCTGAGCCGCCTGAATGCGATTGTCCATCCGCTGGTCGGCCGCGACAGGGTGAGCTTTTTCGCCCAAGCCCAGGACTGCGGCGCTGATATGGTCGTGCTCGACATCCCGCTGCTCTTCGAAACCGGCGGTCACGCCAATGTCGATGCCGTCGTGGTCGCCAGCGCACCGGCCGATATGCAGCGAGAGCGGGTCCTGGCGAGGCCCGGCATGACGCCAGACCGATTGGACGCGATTTTGGCCCAGCAGATGGCTGACGCCGAAAAGCGCGCACGTGCTCACTTCGTCGTCGATACCTCCCGCGGTCTGGAGCCCGCCCGCGCGCAGGTCGCTTCGATAATTGCGGCCATGCGTGATCCACAGAAGAGGCCGACCCGCCCACCCGCGAAGGGTTGAACTGGCGCTGCGAACGGGCTCATGAAGGGTCATGGCGCGCGAGATCGTTCTCGATACGGAAACCACCGGTTTCGAACCCTCAATGGGCCATCGGATGGTGGAAATCGCCTGCCTGGAAATCGACGATTTCGTCCCGACCGGGCGGAGCTTTCACACCTATATCGACCCTTGTCGCGACATGCCGCAGGACGCGGAGCGCGTGCATGGACTGTCTTCAGCCTTTCTGAGGGGAAAGCCGCGCTTCGAGCACCCAGAGGTGGTCGATGCTTTCTTGGAGTTCGTAGGCGATGCGCCGCTCATCGCCCACAACGCCGCGTTTGATCGGACCTTCATCAATTACGAGCTCGGCGTCATAAACCGCCATCCGCTCGCTGAAGGCCGCTGGATCGATACGCTGGCGCTGGCCCGGGTGCGGTTTCCCGGAATGCATAATTCTCTCGATGCGCTCTGCAAGCGCTTCAAGATCTCATTGTCGGAGCGCGACAAACATGGCGCCTTGGTGGACGCCAAGCTGCTGGCTGCGGTTTATCTCGAACTCAAGGGCGGCCGCGAGCGTCGCCTTGAGCTGACCGCCACCCAAGGTCGCGCTGGCGCGGTCGCGACGACGACCCGACAGGCCTATGGGCCGCGCCCGCGTCCGCTTACTCCCCGGCTGACGGACGAGGAAAACGCAGCTCACGCACAATTCATCAAAGAGGTCGTCAAGAACGACCAGCTCTGGGCCAGGCTCGGCGGCGCCTAAGCGTGTCCGACTTGCTGTTCCTGCGCCTTGCGGGCTTGGAAGACGCCGGCAAAATCGATGGGGTCAAGCAGGAACGGCGGATAGCCGCCATTTGAAGTGACCTCGGCGATAATCTGCCGCGCAAACGGGAAGAGGTAGCGCGGGCATTCGATCAACAGCACCGGCTCCATATCTTCGGCGCCAACGCCGGCAATCTGGAAAACTCCACCGTAAAGCAGCTCGACGACGAAAATCGGACCATCCTCGCGGCTCGCCTTGGCGGAAAGCTTCAGATCGACCTCGAAGAGGCCATCTTCTCGGCTGCGGGCGTTCATTTCCACGCCCAGGTCGATCTGGGGCTGGGCGGCTCCGCCGCGTAGACTGTCGGGCGCGCGAGGGTTTTCAAACGACAGGTCGCGGATGAATTGCGCGAGGATGCGGATGCCGGGGCCTTCGGCGGATTGAATTGTTTCGGGCGTGTCGGCGCCGGCGTCGATATCGGTCATAGTTCGGCTTAAATCCGTGATGAGAATACGAAGGGTTCGTCGTTTCTCGGGCGGCCGGGCTATCATGGCGCCTTTAGTGATGCAACGCCGAGCCTGACGGCGGCGTTGCTTCGGTCTATATAGGCCTGCAGTCCCAGATTAGAACCTTAGAATGGCGCATTGTTGAACGTGCTCGAGCTGATCATCTTTGCTGGCCTAGCGGCCATCGTCCTTTACCAACTCTATGCGGTGCTGGGTCGCCGCGTGGGTCGACAGCCTGAGGATTCGCCTGCGGCGCCGGTGGCGACCTCGGCTGTTGACCGGGGAAAGGACAATCAAAACCAGACGTCGGAGGACGGCGTATCCCTGACCGGACTGGCTGCGGTGCGATCCAAAGACCCCACCTTCGAGGTCAGCCGGTTCCTCGGCGGCGCGAAAAGCGCCTATGAGATGATCGTGACGGCTTTTGCTGCTGGGGACAGGGCGCAGCTTCGCAATCTTCTGGCCCCGCCGGTGATGGCGGGCTTTGACACCGCAATCGCAGCGCGCGAAGCAGAGAGCCGCACCGAGACGGTGGAATTTCAACATCCGCCGCGGGCTGATCTTGAAAAGGCCGAAGTGGTCGGCGCTGACCTGGCGCGTGTGACCGTGCGCTTCCTCGCGGAATTCCGCAGCCGCACCAAAGGACCGGAAGGCGAAGGCGTCGAAGATCGACGCACTGCTGAGCTTTGGACCTTCGAACGGCACCTCAAGAGCCGCGACCCCAATTGGAAACTGATCCACGTCGACGCTGCGGAGGCGTGACGGACGGTGCAACTGCGAGCTCTCGGCGCGGCGCTGGGCGCGCTATGTCTGGCCGCTTGCGCCTCGAGCTCGCCGCCGCCCGCACCCCATCCCAACCCACGGCCTCTGGCCCAGAGCCCTCCAGCCGCGCCCAGCCCAGCCGCGCGCGCCGCCGAGCGGCCCGCTCGGTTGGAGCCTCCCCCGCAGCGGGTCCTGCCGCTCAGCGCTCTGCGCGGATGGGAGGCCGAAGATCACGCCGCGGCCCTCGCCGAATTCCGCGAGACCTGTGGGGTGATCCACCAGCCTGCGATGGCTGAGATCTGCCGCAGCGCGCGGGCGATCGGACCGCTTGACGGAGATCACTCACGCCGCTTTTTTGAAGCCCACTTCCTGGCCGAACGTATTTCCGGCGAAGGCGTTCTGACCGCCTATTTCTCACCTGAATATCCGGCCCGCCGAAAGCCAAGCGACGAATTCAGCGCGCCTCTGCGCGCCAAGCCTTCCGACCTCAGGATGGTCGACGCCGGGACCTTTGACCCCAGCCAGTCCGGGCGCCAGACAGCCGCGCGCGACAACGGCGACGGACAGCTCTCGCCCTATCCAGACCGCAGCGCCATCGAGGCGTCACCGCCGGAAAAGGCGCTGGCGTGGATGCGGCCCGAGGATCTTTTTTTCTTACAGATTCAAGGCTCTGGCGTCCTGACCTTGGAGGATGGCAAACGGCAAAAAGCGACTTACGTCGCCAACAACGGCTGGCCCTTCCTCGGCATCGCCAATCCGATGCGAAATCGCGGGCTTCTGGCGGGCGACAACACGTCGGCCGAAGCGATCAGAGCGTGGCTGGCCGACCATCGCGGGCCAGAGGCCCAGGCGATCATGCAGCTTAACCCGCGCTATGCATTTTTCAGTCTCGCGCCGGATGACGGGCGCCAACCTGTCGGCGCCGCCAATCTTCCGCTGCCGCCAGGCCGTTCGCTGGCGGTCGACCCGAGCTTCCATCAGATGGGCGAGCTTTTTTGGCTCGAGGCCAGTGCGCCAATTCTGAGCGGGGCTTTTCCGGCCTATAGGCGCCTGGCCACAGCGCTCGACACGGGAGGGGCGATCAAGGGCGACGTGCGCGCCGATCTTTATCTTGGACAGGGACCGGCCGCAGGCCTGGAAGCCGGACGCGTGCGCCATACGCTGCGCCTTTATCGGCTGGTTCCGCGGGACACGGTTCCATGAAACGGCCCCTAAAGCCAGATGAGCGTCATATCTGGGGCATGGTCGCCGCAACGGTCCATCCGCTTGCGGGTCGAGGCGCGCCGACGCCGTCTCAAGAGGCCGCCAAAACCGAGACTGCTGCTCATATCCCTGCGCCAAGGCCGCCGATGCGCCCCGCAAAATTCGGAAAGGTCCTTGAGGGCATCGAGCCCAACCGGCGCCAACGCATCGTCAAGGCGCGCGAAGAGATCGGCGCGCGATTGGACCTGCATGGCCTGGATCAGGACCGGGCGAGAAAAGTGCTCGAAAGCTTTCTCCTGGGAGCCTGGAATGAGGGCTGGCGGGCGGTCTTGGTGATCACAGGCAAGGGGGTGCAAGGTGACGGGGTCTTGAAGCGCCGGACGCCCGAGTGGTTGGCGGCGCCCCACCTGGCCCATGTGGTGGCGGGCATCTCGGATGCTGCGCGACACCACGGTGGTGAAGGCGCGCTTTATGTGGCCCTGAAGCGCAAGCCCCGCAGTTAGCGGCGCGTGGAGCAAAATCTCGGCGGCTCGTCGCCGCGAGCGCACGGATTGAGGCTTCGACGCCTCAACCGCGGCCTGGATCGATCTCTGGAGGGGACGCCATGGCCCCCGGATCAATCGGGGGAGCTTCGCGAAGCCTTTTCAGTCAGTCCGGACGTACCTTCACGCGCTTCGAGCTTGGCGGCGACATCGTCGAGTGAAACCCCGGCCGCCGCCAGCAGCACAAGCCAATGATAAATCAGGTCGGCGCTTTCGCCGGCTAGGGCGTCGGGGTCGCCCTTTGTGGCGGCGATGACGGTTTCGACCGCCTCTTCCCCGAGCTTTTTCGCCGCCAGCGCCGGGTCGGCGAGCAGCCTTGCGGTGTAGGAGACGGAGCTCTCGGCGCGCCTGCGGCTTGCAATCACCGCCGCCAGGCGGGTCAGGACATCTGTGAAGCGGGTCATGCAGCAGCCCCTGTGAGGCGAACCGGTATCTTGGCTGCGGCCATGGCGGCCTTGACCTCATCGATCGAGACCTCGCCAAAGTGAAAGATAGACGCAGCCAAGACCGCGTCAGCTGCGCCTTCCACGACCGCATCGACCATATGCTGAGCATCGCCCGCGCCGCCGGACGCGATGACTGGGACCGAAACCGCCGAGGTGACCGCCTTCAGCAGGTTGAGGTCGTAGCCGGTCTTCGCGCCATCCCTGTCCATGGAGGTAAGCAGGATCTCGCCAGCGCCGCGCTGAACGGCGTCCTCGGCATATGCGACGACATCGAGCCCGGTGGCGGTGCGGCCGCCATAGGTGAAAACCTCCCAATGATCGCCCACCCGCTTGGCGTCGATGGCCACAACCACGGCCTGACTACCAAAAGCGTCAGCGCAGCTTGCGATGAGGTCGCGGTTCTCAACCGCGGCCGTATTGATCGAGATCTTATCGGCCCCGGCGAGAAGGAGCCGCCGGGCGTCTTCAACCTTGCGGATCCCGCCTCCGACCGACAAGGGCATGAAGCAAACCTCAGCGGTGCGAGCCACCACATCGAGGATCGTACCGCGGTGTTCGTGGCTGGCGGTGATGTCGAGGAACATCAGCTCGTCAGCGCCAGCCGCGTCATAGGCCCTGGCCTGTTCTACCGGATCGCCCGCGTCGCGCAGGCTCACGAACTGCACGCCTTTCACCACCCGGCCGTCCTTGACGTCCAGACATGGGATGACGCGCACGCGCAACATCAGGCGGCGGCTTTCAGGGCGGCGTCTGGGATAATTGCGCCGTTGTAAAGCGCCCGGCCCAGGACAGCGCCGGAGATCGCAGCGCCCTTTCGGGCTTTCAGACGTACGATGTCGTCGACTGTGGCGAGGCCGCCGGCGGCGATGACCGGGATCGTCACGGCGTCGGCTATGACCCCAAAGGCCTCGACATCGAACCCCATCACCGTGCCGTCACGGTCGATGTCGGTGACAATGAGCGCACTAACGCCGGCGTCTTCAAAGCGCCTGGCCACACTGATCGCATCGAGATCAGAATCTTCCGTCCAGCCCTGCACGGCGACCTTGCCCTTGCGCACGTCGACGCTGACGGCGATTTGTTCGGGCCAGGCCTTTGCAGCCTCGATGACAATTTGCGGCTCGCGCACCGCGACGGTTCCCAAAATCACCCGCGAGACGCCAGCCTCTATCCAGCTTTCGATGTCGGCGAGCGAGCGGATGCCGCCACCCAACTGGACGGGAACCGACACGGCCCTAAGGATTTCCTCGACGGCGGACCGGTTGACCGCCTTGCCCGAGACGGCGCCGTTCAGGTCGACGACATGGAGCCAGTGAAATCCGCCGGCGGCCCAGGCCCTCGCCTGATCCCCAGGCGAGGTGTTGAACACAGTGGCGGTGGAAAGGTCGCCATGGACGACGCGCACACAGGCGCCGTCTTTGAGGTCGATGGCCGGATAGAGGATCACGGTCGCCACTCCAGGAAGCGTGCGAGAAGGGAAAGGCCGGAGGTTTGCGACTTCTCCGGGTGGAACTGCACGCCGGCCACATTGCCGCGGGCGACGGCGGCGGGGAACTTTTCGCCGTGGTTCACATAGGCTGCAACGTCGCGTTCGTCTTTCGGGAAAAAAGCGAACGAGTGCGTGAAATATGCGGGTTGCCCATCTTTGAGGCTGGTCAGGAGCGGCTGATCGGTGACGCCGATCAGGTCGTTCCAGCCCATGTGAGGGATCTTGATGGCGCTGTCGCCGCCGTTCGAGAGCCGCCGCACATCGCCCGAGATCCAGTCGAGCCCCAGGGTTTCGCCGAACTCCAGGCCGCGCGAGGCCAAAAGCTGCATGCCGACGCAAATCCCCAGAAACGGCGCGCCCTTGCCCTGCACGGCTTCCATCATAGCCTCGATAACGCCCGCTCGCGCCTGCAAGGCCTCCATGCAGGCGGCGAATGCGCCCACGCCAGGCAAGACGATGCGCTCAGCGCGTGCGATGACGTCGGGGTCATCGGTGACCACAATCTCGCTCTTCCCATCCGCAGCGCGGACGAGGGCCTTTTCGGCCGAGCGAAGGTTGCCCGACCCGTAGTTGATCAGGGCGACGCTCTGCATGAGGGAAAATCCTAGAGCACGCCCTTGGTGGAGGGGGCATGGCCATGGGTCTTGGGATCAAGCTCGACGGCGTGGCGCAATGCGCGGGCGAGCGCCTTGAACCCGCTCTCGGCGATGTGGTGGGAGTTGGCTCCGTAGAGGGTCTCCAGGTGCACGCAGGCCCCGCAGTTCATGGCGAAGGCGTGGTGGAACTCCTTGAAAAGCTCAGTGTCCATGTCGCCGACCTTGGGTGTCTTGAAGTCGACCTTCCAGATCAGATAGGGGCGATTGGAGAGGTCGATCGCGGCCCGGGTCAGGGTCTCGTCCATGGGAATATAGGCATGGCCGAAGCGCCTGACGCCCTTGAAACCGTCGAGCGCCTTGTTGAAAGCCTGGCCAAGCACGATGCCGGTGTCTTCCACGGTGTGGTGCATATCAATGTGGAGGTCGCCCTTGGTCTCGATCGTGGCGTCGAAACCGCCATGCCGCACAAAGCTCTCCAACATATGGTCGAAGAACCCTATGCCGGTCGAAACCGTGCAGTCGCCGGAGCCGTCCAGATCGACGACGATCCGGATTTGGGTCTCCTTGGTGTTGCGGACCACCTCGGCCTTGCGGCTCATCGTCTAATACCCCTTGGCCGCCGCGAGGTCCTTAAGCGAGACCTGCGGGCGAGGACCGTAGTGCGAAATCACTTCGGCCGCCGCAATTGAGCCTAGCTCACCGCATTTCTGCAATGAAAGCCCGCGCGAAAGCCCAAACATGAAACCGGCTGCGTATTGGTCGCCGGCGCCGGTCGTGTCCACGATTTTCTCGACCGGCTGGGCTTTCACGGTCAGCCGTTCGCCTTGGCTGAGGATGACGGAACCGGCCGAGCCCCTGGTGATGGCGCCAAGTTTGACATGCGGGCGCAACGCCTCGACAGCGGCGTCGAAATCACTGACCTGGAAGAGGGCGGTGATCTCGTTTTCGTTGGCGAACAGAAGATCGACCTGGCTTTCGATGAAGCCCATGAGGGCTGCGCGGTGACGCTCGACCACGAAACCATCGGAAAGCGTAAGGGCGATCATTCGCCCGGCGCCATGGGCAAGACCCGCCGCCTTGGCGAAAGCGCGCCGGGCGGACTGCGGGTCAAAAAGATAGCCCTCCAGGTAGACGATCTTGGCCGCCTCAATGACGGCTGGATCGACATCGGCTTCAGTAAACTCCACCGATGCGCCCAAAAACGTGCACATGGTGCGCTGGCCATCGGGGGTGACGTTGATCATCGAAACCCCGGTGGCCTTGCCGCCCACGAGGGGGGGAGTGTCGAAATGGGCGCCGACGGCGCGCATATCGTGGGTGAAGACCCGCCCCAGGTTATCTTCGGCGACCTTGCCCAGGTATGCGGCCCTGCCGCCGAAACTTGCGACGCCGGCGATCGTGTTGCCCGCTGAGCCTCCGGAGGCTTCAACGCCAGCGGCCATCTTGGCGTAGAGCGCGCTGGATTGGGCCTCATCGACCAGCATCATCGCGCCCTTCTCGAGCTGGTTGGCCGCCAGGAAGGCGTCATCAGCCGGAGCGCTCACATCAACGATGGCGTTGCCGATTGCGGCGACGTCGTAGAGATCCGGCATTCTTCAGCTTTCAGAACCAAGGGGCAGGGCGGGGCTTAGCGAAATAGCCGTCTTTTCGCTAGCGGCCTGTGAAGAGCCGTCGGCTCGGACAAAGGTCGGCCACCACGCAGATCTCGCATTTTGGCCGACGCGCGACGCAGACATAGCGGCCGTGCAGGATCAGCCAATGATGAGCGCGGGTCTTCAGCGGATCGGGCACAATCGCCATCAATTGGCTTTCGACCTGGTCAGGGGTCTTGCCGCCCGAGAGGCCCAGCCGATGGGATACGCGAAAGACGTGAGTGTCGACTGCGATGGCGGGTTCGATGCGAAGTTCATTCAAGACCACTGAGGCGGTCTTGCGTCCGACGCCGGGGAGCGCCTGAAGCGCCTCGCGCGTCAGCGGCGGCTGGCCGTCATATTGGTCGACTAGGATCTGGCTCATCGCCACGACGTTCTTGGCCTTGGAATTGTAGAGACCGATCGAGGAAATGAAGGGCTTCAGGCCCTCTTCGCCCAGCTGCAGCATCTTTTGCGGCGTATCAGCGACCTTGAAGAGCTTGGCGGTGGCCTTGTTGACCGAGACGTCGGTGGCCTGAGCAGAAAGCGCCACGGCGGTGATCAGCTCGAAGGGGCTCGAATAGTCGAGCTCGGTCCTGGGATCGCTCTCCTGCTCTTCGAAGCGCCGAAAGATCTCCGCAATCCGCGCCTGTTCCGCAGGACTGACGCGCGCCTTTTTGGGCGGCGGTTTCTTGAGCGGCTTGGCGGAGCGGGGGGGAGCGATCATGGGATGTGCAAGATGGCCGTCGCGCCCTCTTCCGCCAAGGCGGTTTCCGGGCCTATGTTTTGGACAATGTCCGGCCAGACCTACATGGACGCAGTCATCACGCCTCACCGCTCGCTGTCGGAGCGCGGGTTCATCATCCTGATCGCGGTGGTGACATTGGCGAATTGCTGCTCGGCGGCGGTCTTCGTCTACATGGGCGCGATCCTGGTTCCGTTTTTTCTGGCCATCGACATGCTGGCGGTCATCGTAGCCTTTATGGTGAGCTACGCGGGCGCAAGGCGCGTCGAGCGGGTGACCATCACGGCCCGCGATGTGGTCGTAAAGCACGAGGCTCCCAACTGGAGCCGCGTTGTCTGGGAAAGCCCGACAGCCTTCACACGCGTCACTGTCGAGCGCGAAGACGACCGCACGATGGGGCTGAGGCTGGCGCTTTCGGGCAAGGAGGTCGCAGTGGCCCAGGCGCTCTCGCCCCGAGAACGCGGTGAATTCGCCAAGGCGTTGGAGGAGGCGATCTGGCAAGCGCGGCGCGAGCGCAGCTAGCGGTGGAGGCGTCACGCCTCAGGGCGTGCGCGGCGGGTCCGCCAGCCCAATTTGGATCAAGGGCCCCTAGGTTGGCCCTAGTTTGGCTTCTCCACGGCGACAATTTGATCAAACACCAAGGTCCATTTGCCGGCTCGGCGTTGCCAGATCCGCACATAGTGCCCGCGTCCGCCGTCCCATCGCGCATCGCCATAGGTCCAGGCCAAGTCGCCGGCCTTCGAGGCGCTGCCGCCGATCGGTCCAAAGGCGATGGACCTCGCCCGGGTTGCAAGCTCGCGTTCTACCGCATCGGGGGATGAGGCGGGGCCCATTGCAGAGCCCTGCACGCGCGTATCAGCGGCGAGCACGGGCCTGTAGGCTTGCACGGTGTCTATTCGCGCCCGTCTCGCCAACGCTATTTCGGCCGACCGGACCTGATTCATTGCGACATCGGGGGCCAGCGGCCTGGCGTCGCCCGCCGACAGCTGTCCCGCAGGCCCGCCCCGTTCCGACGCCTTGGATGCATCGCCGTCAACGCCGCCGTCGAAGACCCATTTCCAGGCCCCGTCCTTCTGCCGCGCCCAGACCGTGAAATAATAAAGCCCCGGCGGGCCGCCGTTGACGCTTGCGGGGCCGGTGGTGAAACCAAGGTCGCCGGAGCGTGAGACCCCTGCGAAGCTGGGCCACCAGCTCAAGAGCGTCCCACCATCCTTGGGGAGCTTGGCCTGAGGCAGGCCGCTATAGACCGCGCGCGCCAAAAGCGGATCGGGCCGCAGAACGATCGCGTCATCGGTCATGAATTCAAGAAAGCTCGGGGCTATGCCCGCCTGCGCCGCGCGTTCAGCGAAAGCGCGCTCGGCTGCGATTACCGGGGCGGCGTCAGCAATCTTCTTGTCAGGCGCCGCTTGGACGACGGACGCCGACAAAGTAAGGGCGGCGAGAGCCAACGCGATCTTCAGCACGTTTGCGAGCTCCTCGAAGTGGACATTCCTGGCGCCCCGCCATCGGACGGTTTGCGTCTTGCGCCGATGCTAGCATCGGATCGCCCGCGCCCAGAGCCCGGACCAATATCAGCGTCGCGACCCTGCTGGCGCGGCGATCAGCGCCAAGGCGGTCTCCAGTGCGGGATCCTTCCCGGCGATATAGTCGGCGTAGGTCATTTCGACCGGCTTGTCAGGGCTGATCGATCCGACGGCGACGCCATGGAAAATCGCCGGCCAGTAACAGCGGCTGCGGTCGCTGCAGCCATGCGCCCAATCGTGATAGCCGCTGATGGCGCGGAGCCTGAGGTTGGACACAGGGGTTTGCATGAAATCGCCCTCCGACCAGAACCAGAGATTGTCCGAGGGCTCTTCCCCGATAATTGTCGTGCGGCCTTTGGCCGAGGCCTTGAGAAGCGCCGTGAAGATGATCGCCGCGGAGTTCGTGGCCCGTCCCGTGATTACGTAGATGTGGCCTGAAGGCCCGATCAGGCCGGCCAGCTCAGTCGTAAAGCTGGTGATGTTCAAGAAATTCCCACCGCCGTTATAGCGAAGATCGACGATCAGATCGCTCGGCGGGCGGGCGGCGTGGAAGGCCTTGTCCATGATCGAATAGGCCTTGATCTGGACGACGCCAAAGTCATCGGAATAGGGGGACAGGCTCGTGCTGCGGATATAGAGCACGTGGCCATCGCGCAAAGGCGCAGAGGTCATTTCATCCGGCGCCTGAAGGTAAAGCGGCAAGGCTGGTAGAGGGTCGAGCACATGCGGCCAGGGCTGCGGCCCCTTGCCGGGCACCATGCTCTGGCGCCAGGTGGGCGAAGCCGCCGCCGGGTCGGGGGTGGGCGATGCGCCCAGGCGGCGGGTTTCAATCCGGCCGTCGGCCAATTGAAACTCGAACGCGGCTACGCCGGCGTTGGTCAACCCAACCGCGTCGAGAACCTCCAGCCGCGTCAGCCACGTGGGCGTCAAGAAGCGGCGCCGCTCATCGGTGCCTGAGATGTATTTGGCCACGCGGCGCTGGGCTTCAGCTACGGAGACGCCGCCAATGCGCAATATTTTCGCGCCAAGCAGATCGCGGTCTTGGGGATGGGCGCGGGTGACCATCGCGCCTTCTGGAAATATCCAAAACGAGATCGGCAGGCTGTGGAACAGGTTCTCCTCGCCAAAGAAATCGCTTTGCGTGTGGTTGTTGCCCGAGAACGCTTCGGCCTGGCTGAAAATCAACGCCAGCCCGGTGCGCTCCATCGGCGCCGCCTTTGCGATTTGAGCATCGATGAACGCCGTCATCTGCTTGCGGGTCTCAGGTGTGAAGCTGCGATCTTTCACGGCCCACACGTCCCGAAAGAAGGTGAGGTCCTGGACGACCGCGGCGGCGGGCAGCGGCTCAGCGCTCACGCGCGGCGCCAAGGCCATCGTCCAGACAACCAAGATCCAGACCAGCAAAGACCGCGCCATCGCCCACACCCCCAGACCGTAAATTCGCCAGGTCGCTCGATATCAGCGGCGGCCTGTCACACGAGTTAATTGCAGTTAATCTTGCGGCGGCGCTATCGGACAATGCAGCGGGTGCGGTCAACCCGGCCGATGAACGGCGCCTCGGCGGCCCTCGGTCCCAAGCATCCCAGGGCGGCTGACCGCAGGCATATTGAGAGGCCACCCCCAAGATGGGCTGTTGCACGCTTGGACCTTAAGGCCAAGATTAAGAGCATGGTCTTCAAAGACGCCGAAATTGAGCGATATGCACGCCATCTAGTGCTGCGCGAGGTAGGCGGCCCAGGGCAGCAGAAGTTGAAGGCCGCCAGGGTCTTGATCGTCGGTGTGGGCGGACTGGGCTCGCCGACGGCGCTTTACCTGGCCGCCGCCGGCGTCGGGACCCTGATCCTGGTCGATCCAGATGCAGTCGATGCCTCCAACCTACAGCGACAAATCCTTTATTCCGAGGCGGACATCGGCCGCCCCAAGGCCGAAGCCGCCGCCGATCGTTTGGCGCAGCTGAACTCGCATATTTTTGTCGCCGGTTTCGCCCACGCCTTTGATAATTCGACCGCCGACGAATTATGTGGAGGGGTCGATCTGGTTCTGGACGGAACAGATGATTTTCATGTGCGCTACGCCGTCAACGCCGCGTGCGTGCGACACCATAAGCCGCTCGTCTCAGGCGCGATCGGACGTTGGACGGGGCAGGTCGGCATATTTGGGTCAAGGCCCTGTTATCGTTGCCTTGTTCCCGAGATCCCGCCGGATGCGGAAACCTGCGTGGCGGTCGGGGTCGTGGGTGCGCTTGCAGGCGTTGTGGGCTCGATGATGGCGCTTGAGACGATCAAATTGATCGTTGCAGCCGGGGAGCCGCTCACCGGCCGGCTGCTCGTCTACGACGCCCTATCGGCGGAGACACGAACCGTTCGGGTCGGCGCCGACCCGGAATGTCCGGTCTGCGGATCTACATCATCGAGGGTATGACCCGATCGGGCGGCTTGTGACCGTCCATCCAGGTGCGAATATTGATGATCACCTTCTCGCCCATATCGATACGGCCCTCGATGGTGGCCGAGCCAAGGTGAGGTAAGAGGACTGCGTTGGTCAGGCCAAGCAGCTTGGGATTTATCTTTGGCTCAAATTCGAAAACGTCGAGGCCAGCGCCGGCGATGGCGCCCGTCTTCAGGAGTTCGGCAAGCGCGGTCTCATCGATGATTTCGCCCCGCGCGGTGTTGATCAGGATCGCGGTGGGCTGCATCAGCTTCATGCGCCTGGCCGATAGCAGGTGATAGGTGGCCGGCGTGTGCGGCGAGTGGACCGAGACGATGTCCATCCGCGTCAGCATCTGGTCGAGGCTTTCCCAATAGGTCGCCTCAAGTTCCTCAGCGATGCGTGAGCTGACCGGTTTGCGGTTGTGATAATGGATCTGCAGGCCAAACGCCTTGGCGCGCCTTGCGACAGCCTGGCCAATTCGGCCCATGCCGATGATGCCAAGGCGCTTGCCGGTAATCCGGTGCCCCATCATCCAGGTCGGGGTCCAGCCTTGAAATCCGCCAGCCTGAGCGACGTTGGCGCCTTCAACAATTCGGCGCGAGACCGCCATGATCAGCGCCATGGTCAGATCGGCGGTGTCTTCGGTCAGCACGCCCGGCGTATTTGTGACGGTGACGCCCTTCGTATTGGCCGCCGCCACGTCGATATGGTCGACGCCCGCCCCGAAGTTGGCGATGAGCTTCAACTTCGGTCCCGCCTTTTCCAAAAGCGCCGCATCGATCTTGTCGGTGATGGTGGGGGCCAGAACATCGGCGCGCTCCACTGCATCGAAGAGCTGCTCGCGGGACATCGGCTCATCAGTCAGGTTGAGCTCAGTGTCGAAGAGCTCGCGCATTCGCGTCTCCACCGGATCGGGGAGTTTTCGCGTTACGATGACTTTCGGCTTGCGGGCGGCCATGTGTGACTTGAAATAGGGGCGTGAAGGAGAGCGCGTTTCCCGCGCCGCTTCACCGGCGCGTCGTGTTGCTAGAACCTCTAGCAAAGGCGTCGTGGGCGGCCAAGCGAGGCGCAGCAATTGGCGGACGTGAAGGATGGTTTGCTGGAGAAGATAGCGCTCGGTCTACTGGCCGCGGCTTTGGCTCTTGCAGGGGCCGCTGAGGCGGCGCCAAAGCGCGATGAGCGCCAAACGCCATCTGGGATGGCTGTGCCGCGTTACGTATCCTTGAAGTTCGACAAGGTGAACGCACGCGCAGGTCCGGGCGACGATCACCGCCTGCTTTTCGTCTATCGCGTCCGCGGCTTACCCCTCCAGGTCATCGCCGAAACCAGCGAATGGCGTCGTGTTTGCGATCCCGAAGGAACGCTCGCATGGGTCCACAAGCGGGTAACCGATGGGCGCCGCACGACGATGAACACGACAAATCAACCTGTTGCGCTGCTGAAGAGGCCCAAGGACGGCTTCAAGCCGGCGGCTTTTTTGAACTCACGCGCATTGGCAAGTCTGGACCATTGCGACAAAGGATGGTGCAAGGTGAAGGCTGATCGCGCCTCAGGGTGGGTGCGTGAAGGGGTGTTGTGGGGCACGACCGATGGTCCGCAATGCCGTCAGGGGGGGTCATAACCGCGCGGTTGAGCGCCGGGTGAGGCTCTGGTAGGGCCAACCCCCTTAGGAAACGGAACGACATATGACGATCGTTAATGCGAAGGACCACTATACCTTCGAAGAGCTGATGACCTGCGCGCGCGGGGAGATGTTTGGCCCAGGCAATGCTCAATTGCCTGCGCCGCCCATGCTCCTTTTCGATCGAATCACTCAGATCAGCGATACCGGCGGAGCCCACGGCCTGGGCTATATCGAGGCCGAGTTCGACATCAACCCAGACCTCTGGTTCTTCAACTGCCATTTCCTGGGCGACCCTGTGATGCCCGGCAGCCTCGGTCTGGATGCGCTTTGGCAGCTCGTCGGATTCTACCTGGGTTGGATAGGCGGCAAGGGCCGCGGGCGCGCGCTTGGCTGCGGCGAGGTGAAGTTTGGCGGCGAAGTGACCGGCGCCATAAAAATGGTGACCTACAAGATCGATATGAAGCGCGTCATAAACAGAAGGCTTGTGATGGGAATTGGTGACGGGGTGCTGGAAGCTGACGGAACCCCCATCTACAGGGCGCAAGATCTTCGCGTCGGCCTTTATCAGCGGCCATAAGAGCCGCCTATTCGGAAGGAAACTATGCGCCGTGTCGTCGTCACCGGTCTGGGTGTCGTCTCCTCGATCGGCAACAACGCCAACGAGGTTCTGCTAGCCCTGCGTGAAGCCAGGTCCGGCGTGGTCGCCGCGCCGGAATACGCCGAGCTTGGCTTTCGTTGCCAAGTCCACGCCCCGCCGCAGATCGACTGGGAATCGCTGGTCGATCGGCGTGCGGCGCGGTTCCTGGCTCAGGGTACAGCTTTCGGCCACCTGGCCATGGAGCAGGCCATCGCCGACAGTGGTTTGGAAGACGCCGAAGTCTCCAACGCGCGCACGGGCTTGATCGTCGGCTCAGGCGGGCCTTCGACGCGCGCCATCGTCGAGGCCTCAGAAATAACCCGGACCAAGGGTCCAAAGCGCGTGGGCCCGTTCGCCGTGCCCAAGGCGATGAGCTCGGGCGCCTCAGCGGTGCTGGCGACCTGGTTTAAGATCAAGGGTCTGAACTTTTCGATTTCGTCGGCCTGCGCGACATCCGCCCACTGTATCGGCGTCGGCTACGAACAAATCCTGATGGGCAAGCAGGATGTGGTTTTTGCTGGCGGCGTCGAGGAGCTCGACTGGACGCTCAGCGTCATGTTCGACGCCATGGGCGCGATGAGTTCGAACTTCAATTCAACGCCCGCCGTGGCGAGCCGCGCCTATGACCTCAACCGCGACGGATTTGTCATCGCCGGCGGCGGTGGGATCGTGGTGCTCGAGGACTACGAGCACGCCAAGGCGCGTGGCGCCAAGATCTATGGGGAAATCGTCGGCTACGCCGCCAATTCCGACGGCTACGATATGGTCGCGCCCTCCGGTGAAGGCGCGCAACGTTGCATGAAGCTCGCCATGTCGACGATCGGCGGGCGAACGATCGATTACCTCAATCCGCACGGCACCTCGACGCCGGTGGGCGACAGCCGGGAGATGGAAGCTGTCAGGGCGGTTTTTGGCGACAAGCCGCCTCTGATCTCGTCCACCAAATCCCTCACCGGCCACAGCCTGGGCGCAGCCGGGGCGCAGGAGGCCATCTATTGCCTCTTGATGCTCAATAACGGCTTCGCCGCCAAGAGCGCCAACATCGAGACGCTGGATCCTGAATTCGCCGACCTTCCGATCCTTTTGGAAAGGTCGGACAAGCCCCTCGAAACGGTGATGTCGAATAGCTTCGGCTTCGGCGGCACGAACGGTTGTCTGGTGATGGCCAAGGTCTGACCGGTCAAGCCCGACGTCTTGCGGGATGACACCAGGTGTTGGATCGGCCACAAACCCCCAACGCGCACCAAGGGAGAGCCTAAGTGGCCGACGACTATCAGATGCCGAAGGGCGAACTCATGCGTGGCAAACGCGGGATTGTCACCGGCGTGGCCAATCACCAATCGATCGCCTGGGGCATCGCAAGCCAGCTGGCCGCGCAAGGCGCTGAGATCGCCTTGCTACACCTGCCTGGCATGGAGCGGCGCGTTCAGCCGCTTGCTGACAGCTTGGGCGTTAAGGTCTTGGCGCCGGTCGACGTCACCGATGACGCTTCGATGGACGCAGGCTTCGCCGCCGTTGAAAAAGCGTTCGGCGCGATTGATTTCTTTGTCCACGCTATTGCTTACGCGCCGCGCGACCAGATCAGCGGCTCCTTCGTGCAAAACGCTGCGCGGGCGGGGTTTCTGCAGGCTATGGAGATCTCGGTATATAGTTTCGCCGACTGCGCACGCCGAGCCGCGGCTCTGATGCCCAATGGCGGTTCGATCATCACGCTGACCTATATGGGTTCTGAACGCGCGATCCCGAACTACAACACCATGGGCGTCGCCAAGGCTGCTCTGGAGGCGGCCACGCGTTACGCAGCCCGCGACCTCGGACCTCAAGGCATTCGCGTCAATGCGCTCTCGCCTGGCGCCATGCGCACGCTATCGCTGGCGGGGATCCAAGGCGGCCGCGCGATGCTGGCCAAGGGCCGCAACCTATCGGCCATGAAAGAAGACACCAGCATGGAAGGCGTGGCGGGCGCCGCGCTCTGGCTTCTATCCGACCTCGGCAAATCCACGACGGGCGAGCTTGTCCACGTCGATGCAGGGTTCCACATCATGGGCTTCACCGAGGACGAGGCGGAGGCCTAAGCCCGATGGGGAGCGCCCAGGCGCCCAAGGACATCGACGTCATCATCGCCGGCGCGGGCATCGCTGGCGCGACACTGGCGCTCGCGCTCGATCAGGCGGGGCTAAAGTGTGTGCTGATCGACCCGATCGTCTTTGACGCGCAGGTGGCGCCGGCCTTTGATGGGCGAGCCTCGGCGATCGCCTATGCGGCGTTTCGCCAGTGGCGAGCCTTGGGTGTCGGCGCAGCGCTTGAGCCGCACGCCCAGCGGATCGAGCAGATCCTGGTGACTGACGGCCAAACGCCGGGGGCTGCGGCTTCCGGTCCCGGACCCTTCTTTCTGAGATTTGATTCCGCCGAGATCGCCGATCGTTCTGATGGCGAGCCGTTGGGCTATCTCCTGGAAAACCGGCATATCCGCGCAAGTCTGGCCAAGGCGGTGATGGATGCGGGCATCGCCGTCCTGGCGCCGGCGAAAGTCGCCAGCGCGACATTTGGGCCGAGAGAAGCGGTGGTCAGCTTGGCTGATGGGCGCGAACTTCGTGCACCTGTCGCCGTGGGCGCCGAGGGTCGCGGCTCGGTGATCCGAACCGAGGCCGGCATTGGCGCAATCGGCTGGGACTATCCGCAAACGGGCGTCGTTGCGACGGTGCGGCTTGAGCGTTCCCATGAGGGCGTTGCGCACGAATATTTCCTGCCTGGGGGTCCCTTCGCCATTCTGCCGCTCACCGACAACCGCGCGAGCCTGGTTTGGACAGAAAGCCGCGCGCGCGGCGCGGCGTTGAAAGCCGCGCGACCGGAAATTTTCCACGCCCACTTGATGCGGCGGTTCGGCGATTTCCTTGGCGATGTGACCGTTGAGGGCCCCGTATTCACCTACCCGTTGAGCCTGCAGCTGGCCGAACGGTTGGCGGCGAACCGCGTGGCGCTCCTGGGTGATGCGGCCCACGGCGTCCACCCGATCGCCGGCCAAGGCTTGAACCTGGGTCTGAAGGGCGCTGCGGCCCTAGCGGAGACCCTGGTGGAAGCCCAGCGCCTTGGGGAGGATATCGGCTCTGAGGTCGTTCTGGAACGGTATGCGACGTGGCGTCGGTTCGACACTGTGACCCTGTCGGTCGGAATGGACGCGTTTGTACGACTTTTTTCCAACGACAATCCCGCCCTTAGGCTTGCGCGCGGCATCGGAATGGCGGCCGTGAACCGCATCGGCCCGGCGAGGCGCTTCTTCATGACAGAGGCTGGCGGGGCGGTCGGGGACCTGCCGCGATTGCTTCGCGGAGAGTTGCTTTAGGCGAGGGAAGTTTGCGAGGCGGCCGAGCAGAGATCGGCCGAGGAGGCTGTCTGAGCTGGCGACGGATGTGATCGCGTTTGCGCCATCTACCGCTGAACGCCGGCAAGCCCGCCGGCCCAGATTCGACGAACTATTCGTTCTGCAGGGTGAAATTTGACGCCATGACGCATTTTGCGATGTCGTTGTGGACGGTGATCGTCGCCGGCTGGCCAACCCCTGGGAGGAAATAGTAGCGGCGGGAGGCTGTGACGACCGTCAAGGCTGCGGGGCTGGTGAACTGGCAGACCTTGTCGTTGAAGAGCCCCTTGCCGCCATCTTGCTTGACGTCGGAGCAGGACGCGTCGCCAGCCGCGCGACCCAGAATGACGTCGTCATAGTTGAAGGTCTTGGTGGCGGTCCATCGCTTCGCCTGGAATTCTGCCTGGCTCAAGGTCGGGCAGGCCGGGCCTTGAATGTTCCATTCCTTGGCTGTGGCGATGTGGCTGGCGCGGTCTCGCAGGTACTCGAAGGTGAGCCCGGCTATGGCGAGTGTCGATAGGATTACGGCGCCTGCGACGGGGAAGAAGCCGTACCGGCGCGCGGCGTTTAAGTGGGAGGGCGTCGTGATCCGGCGCCTAATCGCCATCAGCCAGCTCGCGGGCTTCTTCTGGGAGCATGATGGGGACGCCGTCGCGGATGGGGTAAGCCAGACGCGCCGAGCGGCTGATAAGCTCGCCCTTTTCACGATCGTATTCCAGCACGCCGTGGGTCACCGGACAGACCAGGATCTCCAGCAGTCGCGGATCGATCTCAACACCGGGACTTTCGGCGGGTGTTGTCGTGGCCGGGATCGAGGGTTCAGTCATGGCCGGCAGTCCTACTGCACGGAGTGACCTTCGTCATCGTTGTCGTCGACGCCGTCGATCTCCAAAAGCGTGGAAAGCGTCTCGAAACGCTCCGCCAAGGTTGGCGCCTCGAGCAGCGCCTGTTTTTCCGCCGGTTCAAAGGGAAGCCCCATCGCCAAACTATTGACCAGAGCTTCCAACGGCGCTGACTGAGCCGTCTCCCAGTCAATATCCAGCTGCCGGCGATTTAGGTATCGCTTGAGCGCGGTGGCGAACCGCGTCCGAGCCTGGTGCGGCGCCTGGGCCTGCTCATCGTCGGCGAGATCACCCTGAAACCGATCGTAACGCGCACGAAGCTGACGGTAGGGGGTGGGGATCATAAGCTCAGGCCCGGCATCGAAACGGCAGACGCCGGTCAGCGTGATCAGGTAGCGGCCGTCCGATGTCTCGGCGTAGCTGGTCACGCGTCCGGCGCAGCCAACATCAGACAGCTTCGGGCGCGCTCGATCACCGCCCGGGCGCGTTTGGATCATGCCGATGATCCGGTCACCCGCCATCACATCATCGATCATATTGAGATAGCGCGGCTCGAAGATTTGAAGCGGGAGATCGCCGCCAGGCAGCAAGAGCGCGCCGTCCAGCGGGAAGACCGGGATCATCTGCGGCAGATCGGCGGTGTGTCGATAGGGCGGCATCGATAGCGCCTCTCGCTTGCTCAACTGAAGAGGATCGCCGACAGCCGCCGGCGCCCATTGCGCGCGACCTCGGACGCCGCCCCGGCCGCCTCAAAGACGGTGAGAAGCTGCTTGCGCGCAGCGCCGTCATTCCAGTCGCGGTCCTTTTCAATGATGGTCAGCAACTCGTCGGCGGCTGCAGCCAGTTTGTGGCGTCCCGCCAGTGCGGCGGCGAGCTCAAATCGCGCCGCGTGGTCTCCAGGGTCCTTGTTCAATCGCGCCTCGAAGGCGGCCGTGTCGCTGGGAGCCTCAGCGGCCAGCGCCAAGGCGGCGCGCACGCTATCGAGATCAGGGTCCTTGGCGTCCTTGGGGGCCATCGCCAGGACTTCGCCGGCGCGTTCGCTGTCGCCAGTCGTCATATAGACCTTGGCCAGGCCGCCCAGGGCTTTGGCGTTCTGCGGATCGGCTTGCAGCACTTGGGCGTAGGCCTGGGCTGCGCCGCCCGTGTCGCCGATACCGAGCGATTCCTTGGCCATATCCAGCAATTCGTCGATCGGCGAGGGCCCGCCCTTGGCCGACTTGACCAACTTGTCGACGAAGTCACGGACCTGGCTATCTGGAAGCGCGCCCATGAAGCCGTCTACGGGACGACCGTCGACGAACGCGAACACCGCCGGGATCGATTGGACGCGGAGTTGGCCGGCGTACGTCGGGTTCTTGTCGATGTCGACCTTGACCAGCTTCACCTTGCCCTTCGCCGCGGTCACCGCCTTTTCCAGCGCCGGACCCAGCTGTCGACATGGCCCGCACCAGGGGGCCCAGAAGTCGACGATGACGGGCTGGGCCTTAGAAGCCTCAACGACATCGGCGATGAAACTCGCGTCGGTCGCGTCCTTGATTATGTCTGCAGGCGCCGGTCCGGCGGTCTCTCCGATCAGGCTCATGCCCAAGGTCCTTTAGTTCAAGTGGATAGCGTCTCGTTCGCCAAGATGGCCCTGCCGGGCGGCGGCTTCAACGCATGGCTTATCCGACCACCGACATTGCAGTGAAATCGACAATCAGCGCAGTTTTGTCCACCGCGGCCAGGAACCGGCGCAGGCCTGATTGAGTGATCCCGGTGGTGGCTGTGTTGGTGAGGGGGTGGAAGTTTACCAGCTCCGCCTCGGCGAGCCTGCGATCAAGCACAAACCGAACGCGATGATGGGTGTCATTGATCAGTCCAAACGCCGTCACCGAGCCGGGAGTGACGCCCAGGGTTTGAGCCATGAGCTCGGGGTTTCCAAACGAAAGCCGCGCCGAACCGATCACGAGGTGCAACCGCTTAAGATCAATGACGGTCTGATCCTGCGCCGAAATCAGCCACAGCTGCCCCTTCGCGTCCTTCAGAAAGAGGTTCTTGGTGTGAGCGCCAGGGATCTCAGCCTTTATCTCCTCGCCTTCGCCGACCCGAAAGACCGCTTCGTGCTCATGGGTGCGGGTTTCGACGCCGAGGCGCTGCAGCAGGACCATAAGGTCAGCACGTGTCTTCATGGCGCTTGGATTGCATGGCCGGCGTGCGGCCGCAAACCTGTGTGTCGTTTCAATTCATTGGCGACGCGGAATGTGGCGTCGCCAGGCAAGACGAGAGCTTTAGCCCGTGAGCCTTCACCTTCTAGAGTTAGCCGCAGCGGCTGCAGGCGCCTCGGCGCTATCCGCCAGCTGGACCCTGATGATCATAGGTATCGGTGCGAGTGGAGCTATGCTTCGCATACGGCGCGAGCGACGGCGGGTCCCGATCCGCGTTCGCAGCTGACAGCGCGGTCTCGCGCCTTCCTATATCCTTTACAAAAGCCCCGGCTGTCCTTCTCCCGGGTTTTTCCTTGCGACCGCCGCGCGCTGCTTTAGGTCTTCGAGCAGCCTGACACCGCGAGGTCCCCACCCCAATGCCCCCCCTAGAACTGGAGTGCTATCCCACGGTCGAGCCGGGGGTCACGCCCCCGGAAATTGTCCCAGGCCGCCAACCTCGCGACTGGATGGACGCCTTTCATGCGCGTCATGCCTATCGCTGCCTGCCGATGAACATGGCCAACACCTCAGGCTGGGAAATCCTGTGCCCCATGGCCTTCACGGCTGAATGGAATGGTGGAATTCATCAGGACGACATCAAGCTGGCGCCTATCAGCCCGCACCCCCATTTCAGCCGGTTCGCCCGTAGCCATTTCAGCCATGGCGTCGTCACCATGCATACGGGCTACATGTTCAGGACGCCGCCTGGCTGGTCGATGATGGCCATGGGAGCGCCAAATCACGTCAAGGACGGAATTCAGGCGCTGGCCGGGGTTGTAGAGACCGACTGGCTGCCATTTCCCTTCACGATGAACTGGCTCTTCACTCGGCCTGGAAAAGTACGTTTCGAAAAGGGCGAGCCCTTCTGTTTCATCACCCTCATTCAGGACAAGTTCCTGCACGACATCCAGCCGGTGATTAAGCGGCTCGATTCCAATCCCGAGCTCAGCCACCAATATGGCGTCTGGGAAAAACACCGCACCGAATTCAACCAACGTATCTTCCGCAATGACCCAGAGGCCACCAAGGAGGCTTGGCAGCGCTACTACTTCAAGGGGGAATACCCTGAAGAGATCGCACCAGCCCGAGAAGACCATGTCAACAAGCGGCGGCTGAAGGAGCCCCGCTTCGGGCGTTAGAGCGGGTTGCAAAGGAGGGGGCTGTCTGCCATAAGCCGCCTCTCGAATTTTCGGGGCGTTGGTCCCCGAGGAGCGCGGGCGTAGCTCAGTGGTAGAGCACAACCTTGCCAAGGTTGGGGTCGAGAGTTCGAATCTCTTCGCCCGCTCCAGATTTCTTAGGAAATTGAGAGCGTTATGACGAGGGCCGCGAGTGCGGCCCTCTTCGCCATTGCCAATGCGTCCACTGTCCGTCCACCAGTCGGGGGTAGAGGCGGCCGGTGGACGGATGTAATTGGCGTAGAAGTCGCTGCGGCAAAAGACCTACTGTTCCGACCCAGTGGACAAGCGGCCTTGCTCTCGGGGCGTTGCGGGGCAGGCTGTGCCAAAACTTACGGACCTGGGTCCCGCGCCAGTTTCAGAAATGCGCCCCGGGCCTCACCCGAGCGGCGTCATTCGCTTCGCACCGACGGCGTTCACCGCGTGGAGCATGTTGAAGGCCAGGATGGAGAGCGCCGCTTCCGCCTTTACCGCTCTAAGTCCTCGGGTAAGGAATCTGCCGCCGCCCGACATCCGTTTAATTGTGCCGAAGGGGTGCTCGACAGTACATCGACGCGTCACCATCAAACTCGGATCGGCGTAGATTCGGGCCTCCATACGGTCCAGCGCCGCCTGGTCGAATAGCCGGTGGATTGTCCGTTGGGCGCCGGGCGTGCATCGGCTTTTCAGCCGACAGTCCTTACAGGCGGATGTTCGATATCGGATCGCGCGGTTGCGCGTATGTTTGCCCGACGGCCTCAGCGTCTCGCCGGCGGGGCAACAGATCGTGTCGGAGCCCTCGTCATAGGTGAACTGGGTTGGCCGGAAGAAGTCGGTGCTCATGGCCCCGCGTTTGATCGGTGCCGCGACCTCAATATTGTCGCGCTCGCATTGCGCGACCGCCTGGGCATTGGAGTAGCCGCCATCGGCTAGGACTTTGAGCTCGCCGACCTGCAGCACTTCCATCGCCGCCATCGACATTGGGTGCAGGAGTTGGCTGTCGTTCGCCTCGTTGGCGACGTCGTGATGGATGATAAGGCCACTATCGACGTCGACCACGCTCTGCATGTTGTAGCAGGGCGTCTTGGGCGAGTGGCCGTAGCCCATCGGCCTGGCGTCGGGCTCTCCGAAGACCAGGACCGTCTCGTCGCGATCCTGCAGGATCTCCTGCCGGCGCACGAGCCGATCCTTGCGGCGACCGAGGGTCTCGATCGCGGCGGTGAACGCCTCCCGATGCCTAGGCTGGTCGTCGAAACCTTGGGCCACCGCCTCATCCATGATGTCGAGCCGGTCGAGGTAGTAAGCGATCTCCTTTTCGGTATGCGCGACATCACGGGCGAGACGATCAGCGCCGGCGATGTTTTTTGGGCTCGCTACCGCGCGCATCTTGGTTCCGTCCAGCGCGACCAACCGACCACTGATCAGGCCGGTCTCGCGGCAGAATTGGATGAAGGCGGCGCTGGCGCGGACGATGGCTTCCGGGTTGTCATGACGGAAGGCGGCGATGGTGCGGTAATCCGGTGCAAGCTGGCGCAGCAGCCAGAGCGCTTCGAGGTCGCGAACACAGGCGCGTTCCAGATGGCGCGAGGACCGGATTTGGTTGAGATAACCCCAGATGTAGAGCCGCAGCATATCGCCCGGATGGTATCCGGGACGCCCGGTTGCCGCCGCAACGGTGCGGCCGAAGCCAAGCTCAGTCAGGTTTAGGCTGGCGACGAACGCGTCGACCACGCGGACGAGCGCCTCGGGCACGACGTAGTCACCAACGCAGGGCGGAAGCAGGCTGACCTGGTCCCGTGCGGATCCTTCAATGAAGCTCACGGACACCTCGGCGTAACACCCCGGAAGAGACGCAGATTCTACGCCAATTCGTTGATGCGCAAAGGTATTTTGCAGGATTCAGCCAATACGCCGGGGCGGGGGCCGGCATCACATTGCCGATGTCCTAGACATGCACGAAAGCGTGGCACGAGTTCATGCCCGCTCAAATCAGCAGGGCGGATCGTTCGCAAAGAGTGCGAGGTATTCCTTGTACGGCGTCATGCCCAGCGTGGCGCGGCGTTCGTCGATGCGGTCGGGCTCTTCCAGGTAGTCCGGGACATATTTTCCCGCCTTGCAGGTCATTTGCGAGCCGTACCGCTGGGCACGGCCCTGGTGGAGTGCGAGCCGGTCGTACATCAAGGCGTAGTCGCCCCCTCGCACCTCGCCTGCCGCAGCCAGCCTTTGAAGCACCGGCACGAAGCGACTCCATTGGCTGATGTCGGAGTGCTGCACGATGAGGAAGGCGGCGGCCGATCCTTCTTTTCCATACCTGCTGATCGGGAACCAGCCTTCGGGCGGCAGCATGGCCAACAACGCCTCCAAATTGGCCTCGTCGATCGGCTTGATCTCAGCCCAGATAGCAGCCCGGGCCGCGGCCCTTTCGGACGCCGGGATTTTCGAGTAGTCGACTTGGATCACCTTCCGCGGAGCCTGATCGAGCACCTGCATACGCATCAGCTTTTCGGTGTCGTCCTTCGCCGGAGGAAGACGCGCGAGTTCGGCCTGCGCCTCGACGATAGCTTGGTGCACGGGAGCGATCAGTGACCGGGTCTGGGGCGAGAGCTCGACCGGCGGTGAGGCGGGCGTCGCGACAGCGACCGCCGCCGCGAGGATCAATCCAAGAGTCATTCGCCACCTTTCAACACGGCAGAGTCGGACGTCGGCGTGGTTCAAATCTCGCGCTGAACGCGCAGCGGCCACACTTAGCGGATCGTACCGTGGAAGTTGCTACTCGCATGGCACCTCAACCAATTCGCTCGTGAACGCGAAACATGAGATATCGTGAGTGTATCCGCCGCAACATGTTCCCTGGGGAGACTCGAGCGATGGCGACAACCTGGACATCGGTGGCGATTGCAGGATGCGTTTGTTCCCTCGTGGGCGGGGTGTCAGGGGCGCATGCTAACGCTGATCCTCAACCCAAGGCCAGCCAGGTCGAGGCGGCGCCTGCTCGCGAGGTGACGCCAGAGACCAATGTGAGCGGGGTAACGGTTGTTGGGGCGAAAAAGGACCCCGTCGTCAACACCGCCTCTCAGTTCGTCCGCAGCCACCTTCCCGAGAGCACTTTCACTCAGCAATACCCACGGTTCCACGAAGCAGTGTGCGTGAAGGTCCAAGGATTGCCGCCCGAATTCAATGCCTTCATCACTAAACGGGTGAGCGAGGTTGCGGCGTCTGTGAGCGCTCCGGTTGCTCAGTCAGCCAACTGCAGGCCGAACGTCCACATCATCTTCGATCAAGCACCCCAGGAGCTGCTGACCGATATTGCCAAGCGGAAGGACATCCTCCTCGGCTTCTATTGGAACGATCGGCAACTGAAGGAAATATCGACTTTCAAGCGCTCGATCGGCAGCTGGTACGTCACGCGTATTCTCGACCAATCCGATGTGAGCAGACTTGAGATTCACGATCCGGCGGCTCACCTCGATCCGCCGCACGGCCGGGCCGGAAGTAGGTTCGGCAGCGACATGCGTAGCGATCTAATGCACACGCTGATCGTCGCGGATTCCAAGAAATTGGCGGATGCGAAGATCGGCGCGGTCGCCGACTACATCGCTGTGCTCGCACTCGCGAAATGGCAGGGCGTAGAGAAGTGTAACGCGATGCCGACGATCCTCAACCTCATGGCCGACGGTTGTGAAGCCGACATGATTCCGGAGACCGCAACAGCGGCCGACATCGGCTTGCTCAAGGGACTCTATACAGCCGCAGATCGCGTGTCGGGCTCGCAGCAGCGGATGCAAATCGCAAGCCGCATCGAAGCCGAACTCAAGAAGGCGTCTGAAGAGAATTCACCTCAATAGCGTCGCAGCTTCTTCATGGCATCGTCAGCTTGGGGGTAGGCGAGCTCGTAGACGCTACCTCGTTGGGGTCAAACGATCCGTATTCCACTTAAGGCTGAGAGGCTGACTAGCGTTTGCCTCTTTCCACGAGCCACGCCACTCGGCCGCTGATGCATCCCACTTTCCCTGGAAGCTGACACCAGGCGCGGAGAACGCTAGGAGGTCGGCACGCCCAGACACGCTCTCCAGAGGTACGCTTCCCGGAGCCTCGGTGCTATCTAGAGTCCCCACATAGCCGCCTCGCGCATCTGCATGAATGTGCACGGCGATGTGCCGGGAGCCGGAGGCGCTTCGCAGCGTGCCGCTCCAGTCGCCAGCTAGGTTCTGAGCTGCGGTGGCGCTTCCCGCCAATGTCGAAGCCACTAGGACAGCAACCACGGCAAGCCTAGACATCGTATCTTCTCCACAGCCCTTTATGGCCGCGCCAACGGTATCTCAGCTGGCCTCGATTGGAAACGCACCCCCTTCAGAGAGGTATGGTCACCTACGGTTGGGAGGCTATCCCTTTGGAGCGCGCAAGTGGGCGAAGAGCTGGTCCTCTGCTTCAACAGAATTCTGCTGCTGAGGCAGCTGGGGAACGTACATGGCCCCATGCGGCTATCGGGCCGGTAGCAATCGATTGCAGATGATGGGCGGGGTTTTCGCACAGCCTGGGGGTGTCCCCGTTGACCTGATGTCCACCGGCGTGGCGCGGATGCATCGCTGTGCGACCGTGAGCGCAGCGCCAGCGCGGCTGGCGCGAGCCCGGACAGGAGAGGATCAGTGGAACAGGATATCATCTTTGTCGGATTGGATGTGCATAAGGCAACGATCGCCGTGGCGCTGGCGCCGGATGGAAGGTCGAACGAGATCAGGTTCCAGGGCTCCGTGCCGCATCGGCCGGGCGCGATGGCGGACCTCGGACGACGGCTGCAGAGCAAGCATCCAGGGGTCCGGCTGACGTTCTGCTATGAGGCGGGCTCGTGCGGGTACGGCTTAGCGCGCGAACTCACCGACGCCGGCTACGAATGCCTGGTCATCGCTCCGTCGCTGATCCCGTCGCGGCCCGGGGATCACATCAAGACCGACAAGCGCGACGCCACCATGCTGGCGAAGATGCATCGCGCCGGCGAACTGACAACGGTCTGGGTGCCGGACGCGCGCCACGAGGCGGTCCGTGATCTCGTCCGCGCCCGGGAGGCGGCCATGTACTGGCGGAACCGAGCGCGCCAGGCGCTCTCCAGCTTTCTGCTAAGGCAAGGCTACCGCTATGGCGGCCGCAGCGCCTGGACGGCGTCCTACTGGCGCTGGCTGGCGACCCTTGTACTCGAGCATCCCGCCCAACAGATCGCGATGCAGGAGTACATCCTGGCGATCCATGAAGCCGACGCGCGGCACGATCGGCTGATGAAGCAGATCGAAGGGATCATCCCGACTTGGTCGATGGCGCCCTTGGTGACCGCGCTACAGTCGATGCGCGGCATCGCGATGATCACGGCCGCCACCATCGTGGCCGAGATCGGCGACCTTGGCCGCTTCTCAACGCCGCGCAAGCTGATGGCTTACCTCGGCCTGGTGCCGGCCGAGCACTCAAGCGGCGCGAAGATCCGCCGGCGTGGCATCACCAAGGCTGGAAATCCCCGGGCTCGGCGGCTGCTGGTCGAGAGCGCGTGGACCTACGCCAAGTCTCCGCGCGTCAGCCAGGAGATCCAGCGCAGGCAGGAGGGCGTCGAGCTGGACATCGTGAAGATCGCCTGGAAGGCGCAGCTGCGACTGCACGATCGGTATCGCCGGCTGGCGGCCACGGGAAAGCCGAAGAACGTGGTGATCACCGCGATCGCGCGCGAGCTGGTGGGCTTCATCTGGGCTATAGGCCAGCGCGTCCCCGGGCCAGCCCTCACCTGAACAGGAGATCGCTCCCAACACGCGTCCATACGCAGCATCGGGGGCGGGGCCGGTAAGGAGATCCCTCGACCCCTTCGTGTGGCCGGTCATCGAACCGACGCCCGCCCGCTGACAGAGCAAGCTCCGAGACGAACACCGCGGTCCTGCGGTAGCCAACCCGCGCATGAGTGTCTGATCTACCGTCGTCTTGAGCCCCGCCTCCGACCCTGCGCATGGACTCCAACGGCAAGTGCTCGGCCCATCGGCCGGGCGCTTCATCGCGCCTCCAGCTTGACAAATGGACATGAGAGAAGGGGTACGGCCAGACCGAAGGGCTGGCCGTCAGGGGAAAGCTTTCCCCTCCGCCTTCCGGCCTGCCCCTCCACCCGATCGGGCGCGTCAGCGATCGCAATTGTGGCCTCGAACCGAGAATCCGACTCCACACGCCGCAAATGTTCCGCCTATGTTCTCACGCGGAGGCCGCCTCGATAGCAACGCTGCGCGAATGTGGCAGACCGCCGAATGTCACCGGTTTTACGCAGCCGGTCTAACAGACTAGAGCTGGGCCTGTCGGGTGACTTACGGGCGATGTTGCGCGAAAACGGGCTCTCGTTGCGCGACTGCTCGATAGTTGCGCATTGACTCTTTTAGTTGCGCGGTTCAGCTTTCGCGCAACTAAGGAATCGTCGTGGCGCGACCTATTCCCGAAGCTGAACTGAACGCGATCGAAGCGGCCGTCGCGGGCCGGCCCGACGGCGTTTCGGCGGCGCAGATCGAGGGGCTTCTAGCACGCCCTGGTGCGCGTCGAACTCTGCAGTACCGTCTTCGTGCGCTCGTAAACGCTGGTCGCCTCAGGCTTGACGGTGAAGGCCGAGCGGCCCGCTACTTCATCCGCCGCCAGGACGATGCCGTTGCGCCCGGCGAGGCCGCCCTGACGGATATCGTCCCGCTGTCCCCCGAGGGTCAGGAGGTGCGAGCCTATGTTCGCCGACCGGTCGAGCACCGCCGTCCGGTCGGCTATGACCGCGGCTTCCTCGACAGCTATCGGCCGAACGCGTCATTCTACCTCAGCGAGGCCGAGCGGGACCGGCTACGCGGCATCGGCAAGGTGCAGATCGAAACAGCGCCTGCGGGCACTTACGCCAAGCAAATTCTCGACCGCTTGCTGATCGATCTCGCCTGGAATTCCAGCCGCCTCGAAGGCAACACCTATTCCCTGCTGGACACGCGCCGTCTGCTCGACTTCGGCCAGGAAGCCGAAGGGCGCGGGCAGCGTGAAGCGCAGATGATCTTGAACCACAAGGATGCGATCGAGTTTCTGGTCGCCTCGGCCGACGATATTGGGTTCAACCGCTACACCATCCTCAACTTACACGCGCTGCTGGCGAACAACCTGCTGTATGATCCGAACGCCGTCGGTCGCCTGCGTCACATCGTTGTCGGCATTGAACGGTCAGTGTTTCACCCGCTCGAAATTCCGGGGCTGATCGAGGAATGTTTCGATCAACTCCTGGCGACGGCGGCGGCGATTGAAGACCCGTTCGAGCAGGCCTTCTTCGTCATGGTCCAGCTTCCCTATCTTCAGCCGTTCGACGACGTGAACAAGCGCGTTTCGCGATTGGCCGCGAACATTCCCATGATCAAGGCCAACTTGGCTCCACTGTCTTTCACAGACGTCCCCAGCGATCTCTACAGCCAAGCCGCCCTCGGCGTTTACGAACTCAATCGCATCGATCTGCTCAAGGATGTCTTCCTCTGGACTTATGAGCGCTCGGCCGCTCGCTATGTCGCGGTTCGCCAATCGCTTGGCGAACCCGACCCCTTTCGGCTGCGCTATCGCGATCTGCTGCGTGACACCTTGGGCGAAATCTTGCGCAGCGCCCATGGCCGTAGGGCGGCAGGCGCCTATGTGCGCGAGAAGGCCCGCGCTTCGGTCCCCGCGGCGGACCAGGAAAAATTCATCGAGGTGGCCGAGACCGAATTGCTCAGCCTGCACGAGGGCAACTTCGCTCGCTACCAGGTTCGGCCGACGGGGTTCGCGGCGTGGTGGGCCGTATGGAATTCCGGCCGATGACCTCACTGACCATCCTTCGCCTCAAGATCGAACGGTTTCGCGGCATCCCGGCGTTCGACTGGAAAAGTCGGGCGCCCGAGAATCGGAGCGATCAGGCTGCTTTTCGACCCCCTGGCTTCCGATGTTCGCCCTTGAGCGCGCCGGCGATCTGTTTGCCGACGCGATTGGCCGCCTTCTTCGACGGATCGAGTTGGACATGCGCGTAGATCGCAGTCGACCGTGGATTGCTGTGACCCAGGATGGCGCCGGACAGCGCCGTCGCCTCGCCCGATGAGATAGCCGCCGACCCCATCGTGTGACGCATCGTATGGGGACTGACGCCGGGAAGGTTGGCGCGCTTGATGATCAGCCCCCAGATACGCTTCCTACCCTGATAGTGCCCATCGCCGCTTTCGGCGGGGAAGACGAAGTCGGAGCCTTCTTGCTCGTCGATGCTCTTGAGCAAGGCGATTGCTGCAGCGGCCGACAAGTCACGGAAAACCTTGCGCGCCGCTCCGTTGCCGCCGCGAACGATGATCCGTTTGCGCGGACCAACCTTCTCATCCTTGGCTGTCTTACCCGCCTCGACGTCGCGAAAGAACCGTTCAATGTCGCGGGGTGGTACCTCGGTAACCCGCTTGTGGCCGAGCAGCGGAACAACATGATGGCGCAGGCGCGCGACTGTGAACTGCTTGGTCTTCGCCTTCATCGGCTGACCTTGTCGCTTGCCACGCTGGATGTAGCAGCCTTCCGCCTCATAGAGGTCGATGAGTGCGCTCACCTTCATCTCGCGCCGCTTAGCGTTGCGCTCTTCAGCCGGGTCGTTACCGATCGTTGCCGAGGCGAGGAGTTTCTTCGCCTTAGCCCGCGCCTGCTCAAGCGTCTGCGTGCCGCTGGACCGTTCCGGGCTTGTAACGCTTATCGCCACTTCTCCGCCAAGTGGAAGGTCACGCTCGCAGCATTCATGGTGCAAGCTCATCTTCAGCATAGGTCTCCTCTCCAATAGGGCATCGCCGATCGCCCTCCTGGCTGCCGGGAGACACAGTCCTCTTTTTCTGCCAGAATGCTGGATGAGGAGGCCCTGTGCGCCGTATCGGATTCATCCTGTTTGACGACGCGCTGGCCCTAGATGCGATAGGGCCAGCCGAGGTTTTCGCAATGGCCAACCGCGTCGATCGCGACTCCACGCCTCATTACGAAATTGCGGTGCTATCGATCGGCGGCGGCATAGTCCAAACCCTCTCCGGTTTTGAAGTTCAAACGAAGGAAGCAAGAGAGCTTGTGGGCGCCTTGGACACCTTGATCGTTGTCGGCGGGCGAAGTGTTGAAGTCGCAACGCCTTCGGAAGATCTTGTAGCTTGGATCCGCGCCACAGCGCCACGCTGCCGACGGGTCTGCAGCGTGTGTACGGGCGCATTTCTTCTCGCGGCCGCGGGCTTGCTCGAGGGGCGGCGAGCGGTCACCCATTGGGATTCTGGGGTCCAGTTTCGCGCCCTCTATCCCCATGTCCAACTCGATCTAACCTCGATCTACCACAAGGACGGCCGCATCTGGACGTCAGCCGGCGTGACGGCGGGCATCGACATGGCCCTCGCCCTGGTCGAGGAGGACCTCGGTCGAACCGCGGCGCTGATCATCGCCAAGCAGCTCGTGGTGTTTCTTCATCGGCCCGGCGGTCAGGCGCAATTCAGCACTGTACTTTCCGCCCAGGCGCGAGCCCTCAACCAAGAGCCAGGGCACCGGTTCTACGAGCTCCACGGCTGGATCGCCGACAACTTGATGGCTGATCTTTCTGTGGAAGCGCTGGCGCAGCGCGTCCGAATGTCGACGCGGAGTTTCGCGCGCTACTACATGGCCTTGATGGGCGCCACGCCAGCAAAGGCAGTGGAGCAAATCCGTTTGGAAGCGGCGAAGCGTGCGCTGGAGCGAGGTGACCTGTCCATCAAGCGGATCGCCGGCACGTGCGGCTTCGGAGACGACGAGCGCCTCCGCCGGGCGTTCATGCGCAATCTCGGCATCTCCCCGGACGCCTATAGGGAGCGCTTTGCGCCCTGCAATCACGACGCCCGCGATGTCGTTGACGATGCCGAGACTTAGCGGAACCATAGTTCGGCTCCCCCATAGAAAGTTCTATGAAACCGACTCGCGCCGCTAGAGCCCCCTGATCTGATCGATTCGATCAGATCGGACAAAAAGGGCTCCAATCCAAAAGGTTAGAGCGTTTTTCGGTAAGAGGGGCAAAACCCCGGGCGCTCAGGCGAGAGCGCAGCGCTGCGAGACGAGATCCGGCAGATAGGGGATGTCGGGAGGGCCGGCGGTTCCGAGCCTGGCGCCGAGATAATCCCAGAAGCTGATTTTGAGTTTGGCGCAGGTTTTTGCGATGCCGAG
>Ga0209166_10000142_pt1 | contig 94836 bp, 83 predicted proteins | sample Coa_R1_3_FD_187151 | JGI IMG/M metagenome (GOLD analysis project Ga0209166, IMG submission 187151) | Surface soil microbial communities from Centralia Pennsylvania, which are recovering from an underground coalmine fire - Coalmine... | ecosystem: Environmental > Terrestrial > Soil >...
AGCAGGCGCTCCGGTCGCCTACGGCTCCCTGCGCGCCCGCTCTCGGCCCTTGTGCAGAGTCGGAAACTAGACGGTTAGGAGATTCGAGTGTCGTATGATGCTGCGCGCGGAGCCAGGGGGCACGTCAATCCGTCCAGCAAAGTTGATGATGCCGAGGGTTTAACTCGACGCGCCGCTGGCGGGATTGCTATCGTCGGCAGGGTCGTTTCCGAGGAACTGTATTCCGATGCCAAAACGTCCGTCGGTGAGGCGCTGACAATAGACCACGCGCGCCATAGTCTTGAGTTCGCTGCCAAAGGAGCGGATTACTAGACGCTCGTTCAGCGCCTTCGGCCGTAACGTCAGAAGACGCGCGCCGAGTGAGCAGACGTTTTCAGTCGCGGTGCGCTCGGTCGTGGACGGGTCGCGCAGGCTGAAAATTTCCACAGGAACCGCCAGCCGAGTTCGCTTTTCAATCCTTCCGGACCGCATCGGCATGTGTGAACCGACCTTCCAAGCTGGACTCGGATTCGCTGTGCCGGGCTGGGCGAGCCAAGTACACGCAGGAACCCTGTTTAACCTAAATCCATGCATATGCGCCGGACGGGTTTCGCAAGTCCGGCGAAAACCGGTTACGAAAGTGCAAAATCCGGGGCCGCGCCTGTTGGGCGAGCAAGCCTGGCGCGATCCCCCGCTAGCTTGGCGGTGCCAGACGCGGAATACAATCGCTTCATGAGCGCTCCGAAGTGCAGACGGTGCTGGTCGCTCATGGCGATTAGCTTAAGTCCCAAACCGTGTCCGGCCGCCACGTGACGCACGACGGCTCTTGCGTGGATGGGACCTTCACTGACGAGGAAGTCGATCTCAACGAAAGCGCCCAGATCCTTCTGCAACCGAGTCTCGAGAAAAAGGCCGCCCAGATTGAGATTCTGAACGTGAGAGAGGTCTCCGCGGCTGTTGCAATACCACAGTGCGTGGACGCCATCGTCCGTGTCAACGCGCGGTGTAGTCCGGCGTGAATAGATCACATTCTTTGGCAATGCGCTCCTCCGCTGCGCGGCGTTGCATCGCCCGTGTCGGGTGCAGCGCACGGCAGGCCAAACTTCATACGAGCGGAATGTACGGCGCGCGAGCTCCTTGCGCAATCAAGTAAGGCCCCTAAAGTCTTGGGGGGTGAAACCCGTAGCCGCGTAGTGGTGCAAAATGAGCCTTTGCGTCACCCGTAACTCGCTTGAAACGCGAGACTTCGCCCTGCGGTCGGGCTTGTCAATAATTGTTGCAAGCATCGGGCATAGCACGCGCCTACCGGCAAAATGGTTCTCGGTGCCGAACCTTTAGGAGGAGCTCGCTAGGGCGATTCGGAAGGCTAGAGCGGACATCTCGCTACGCTGCGCGAATGCGAAGCGAGCATGAACAGGGGACAGAAGACCTTTGGCCCGGAGTTGCGCGGTTTCTGCTGGACTCAGCAAAAAATAGCGTGACGCATCGTGCTCATCACCGGCTACAAAAAAGAAAGGCCGGAGTCCTGGGTTCCGGCCCTGTGAATCGCAAATTGGTTGCAGGGGTCAGATTTGAACTGACGACCTTCGGGTTATGAGAACGCACTAAACACATGTGGCCTGTTGATTCTGTGCGATTTAGCGCTCGTTTTGTGGTTTCGACTTCTGTCCCAAGTCTTTCCCAAGCTGTTACCGAATCGCACGTAATCAGGACGGTTCGACGAGTCCAAGTGTTGGCTGCATTCGCGCCACGGAAATCGATCCGAGCGTCGCCGATGCACGTTCTCGGGAGAACGAATGCCTTTATGGCTCGAATCGGCCGCGTCCCAATCTCTGCAAAAGCTGTTTGCCAACATTAGCGGGCAGCTTGGGTTGCGTGGTCGCGACGTCTGCAACCGACTTGCCTACGCCCCCCTCTACGGGGGTTGCCAGAAAGGCGTGGATCTCGCCCGCATGGGGCCCGCTCAGCACCGTCGCCATTCCGACGATTTGACCGCGGTCGTTGATCTGGTTAGCCATGGTTGCGAAGAGGTTGGAATCTGCAGGAAACAGCGTGTTGAGGTCGGTCATCACCCCGTCCTGCCAGACGAAGGCATGGGACCAGTTGAAGCTGGCGTCCAAGGTACTTCCCACCACTTGGCCGTGGTTGTTGATGCCGGAAGCGATGGCGGCAAAATCTTCCGGAAGAGTGCGGAGGTTTGTGATTGCGCCGTTCCGCCAAAGAGCGGCATAGAAGGTTGTGCCGTCAGGGCTCGCGACATCCCCAACAATTTGGCCCTGGTTGTTAATGCCGAAGGCGAAACCACCAGTTCCGAGGTCAGGAAGGGGGAAGGCAGAGCCGTTTTTTTCCCACAATACCGCGTGAAGCGCCGCGGTGCAGGTTCCCGAGTAGCCTACGGCTTGACCTTGATCGTTGATGCCGTTCGCTTCCCCGTCGGGATCGCTACCCACTGTAGGGAGAGCTCGGACTTTGCCGTCTTCCCATATCACCGGCGAATCAGTCTTGGAAGCCGAAGAAGCTGGACATGAGGAATCAGAAACAGTCGATTCCGCAAACCCTGTGATTTGTCCGCGGTTATTCATGGCGCTGGCCTGCCCGTTATTTCCGCCCAGCATCGGGAGAGCGCTCATCTGGCCGTTTCGCCAAAGAAACGGACGGCATGTAAGGTGTGTGCCGAACCCGCAAACGTCTTCGCCGTCCGGATCAGGAACAGATGTTTCGGAATAGCCTACTGCCTCCCCTCGATCGTTGATCTCGCCGCCAAAGGGGTTGTCCCAACTATTCGGTCCTCCGAGAGTGCCGAGGTCGAGCGTGAATCCGTCGACGTTTATCGCCACCCGCCCTTTTTCAAGCTTCCCCGACGCGTCCAACTCTCCGTACTGGGTCTCCGTCCAGCCGTGAGTATTGAGGCCCATGGTACAGCCGAAATACCCATCGTGTAGTGTACCCAAATCGGTAACTCTGTAGCTCGTTTGAGCGACCGCATCGCTGAAGCAACCCAGAACAATCGTTGTAACGCACGGTATCCAGAGATTCCGCAACTGTCTTAGTGTGTTCATATCCCCTCTTTTTTCTTTCGGTGAAAGCCGCCGTGCCGAGCGGACTGGCAATTTCGGTCACGTACCGCCCGGCGCGCTAGCAATGCAGATCAGAATTGGCTGACCACTCCACAAATTCTTGCTGAGTGACAAGTGAAAAGGCATGTGGCGTTCCACGCTTGTGGTAATTACACGACACGACAGGCCCGACATTTCAGATTTCGCAGCAGAGTGGCAGGCTAACAACCTCTTGGGGCGACCCAAAAGGACTTGAGCGACGGTTTCTCCAACTTTCCATACACACACTGGCGAAAGGTACGAAATTCGAGAACACCGAGCAGCCAGGATTCAGGCAGATCCTTTCGATTGACTTTTTAAAAGGTTTAACATACATACTGGTTGGTATGTTAGTTGCCCACGAGAAGAAGCGACAGTTCCGTGATCCGGAGCGCACACGGGAACGCTTACTGCAGGCGGCTTTTCGGGAGGTCCACAGATCCGGTTTCCAGAGTGCCAGCATCGATGCAATCCTCGCCGCCACCAACGTCACCAAGGGAGCGCTCTATCACCACTTCGAGAGCAAGGAAGCCCTGGGCTATGCCATCGTCGAAGAAAAGATCGCAACACTTACGCGCGACAGGTGGTTGCGTCCTATGCGGAGCGAGGGGGAAGCCATCGACATTTTGATCGGCGTTGTCCGGCGGATACCGGCTGGGCCCCGAGACGTTCGCGCCGGTTGTCCACTGCTCCTTTTGTCACAGGAGATGTCTCCGCTGGACGAGGAATTCCGCAAGAGACTGGAGAGAATATTCGTTGACTGGCAGGAAGGCGTTGCGACGCTTTTGCGGAAGGGGAAGTCCCAAGGAACAGTTCGCCGCGACGTGAATCCAGACGAGGCTGCCAGCTTTTTGATCGCGGCTGTCGAGGGCTACGCCACGCTAGCAAAGAATGCCCAAGATCCGAAGGTGTGGAAAGCGGGAATCAGAAATATCGTGGGATGGCTAAGGTCTCTTCGGCCGCCGGCCGGCAAGCGGGGCTAACCGCATGGCGGTCGGGCTAACCGTTGCAAACTACGTCATGAAAAGGAGAACGGACAATGACAAGGATCACAATGCCGCGCAGGAATCTGCTCGCGGCTGGAGCTTCCGCGCTGGTCGGTGCGGTGACCCTACCCGGACTGGCAAGGGCCAGCGCATTGGGAGGGCCTGACTTAACGAACGAGGAGATCATCCGTAAGTGGTACGCGGCGTGGGAAAAGAAGGATTTGGACACGTTCCATATGCTCCTCGCCGACAACTTCACCTTTACGAGCGCGGCCGGCGACGACCACATCAGCAAAAGCGCGTTCAAAACGCAATGCTGGGACACACAGGTTGATTTCATTGGACACTTTGACCTCGAGCGAATTACCACTGGCGCCGGGGATGCTTTTGTGAAGTATCTTTGCCACACCAAGAACGGTAAATCGTTCCGGAACGTGGAGTATCTCCGTATCAAGAACGGACGGTTAGAATCTATTGAGTGCTATTTCGGCGCACAGTCCACCTTTCCGTCAGCAGTAAGCACCGGGCGGAAGTGACCCATGGGCAGGCGGTCAGCCGGATCGGCTGCTCCGGTTACGTAGGACCATTTCATTGAGAAGCGGTGCAATCGTCAGTCTCGCTTCGTGTAGCAGGAAATCGAAACGCGAGAGCAATGCGAGGGGTTCCACAATGCGCGCCCGCGAGATTCAGGATCAGAAGCCCATTGCACTCGAGATGATGGTTCAACAAGCTGCTCACGCTAATGCGGACATTGCGGCTAGCCCACTGCCGGGGGATACGATTCGCTCCATCAAGAGTAGACCGGACTGCGCTCTGGAATCCCAGGCAGAACAGGGGTTCTACGAACCTGCAGATACATCATTGCTTCCGGTAACCCGCAATGATGCTGCAAACCTCATCCGAATCTTGCGGCAATTGGAGCTTATAGCAAAACGACAGGCGCCCCGAATCGCGTTCAAGGCGAAAGGCAGAATCCTGTTCTTGGATTTAGCCGAGATCGTGGCAGTGCAAGCCGAAGGTAATTATGTTTCGTTGCCACACCTGCCCAATCCCTATTTGCTGCGCGAGTCCCTCTCGTCCATGGCGGAGAAACTCAAGCCCTACGGTTTTATTCGCATCCACCGCTCGGTCGTCGTGAATATTTCGGCTGTGGAGGAAATCCAACCTTTATCGACGGGAGAGTACAGGCTGCGCGTAAAAGGTGGGAAGGAATACTTGGTAACGCGAACATACAAAGACAACCTCAAAGATCTGGCTCAACTGTGGGTAGGTTCCGATCGCCTTCCCGGCTAACAGTCGGGAGCGTCAGGGGTAGGCAATCTTCATAGGTCTGTTTTCGAGCACCGCATCGAGTTTCTTAACTCTGCTTAGTTGTCAACAGGCCGGCGCGGCGCGTCATTCGGTAGCGGATGAAGTTGCAGGAACGCGGCTGCGGCGTCGCTGGCACGTCCCGCGATTTCGCGCTTGGTCGGTCGCTCGGCGACGCCGAGCAGCAGGCTGACCAGCAAATCGCGCCAGAGCAACCCGCCGAACTGCTCGGCAAGTTCGGCAGGACGGCCCATGAGCAACCCGGACGCCTGGGCCTCAGCCATGATTTTGCGCAGGGCAGCGCGGCTTGCCTCGCGCCCTATAGAGTTGAGCGCACGCGCCACTTCGGGGGCTTGCACCGCCTCGGCGATCGCCAGCCGGAATACCGCAATCACCGCGGGATCGCTTACCTCGTGGACGAACTTCGTTCCGAAAGAAGTCAGCACTTGCTCCAGGGTTTCGCGATTGCGCAGCACGGGCAGGTCAGCAGGGACGTCCAGCCGCTTCGCGCGCGCCCGGATGCAAGCGATCAGCATTTCCTGTTTGTTGCCAACTAGCTCGTAAAGCTCTCGCTTTGAAACGCGCGCGCGCGTCGCGATCTCCAGCGTGCTGGTCGTTGCGTAGCCGCTCTTCCTGAACGTGCGAAAGGCCGCCTCGAGGATGCGCTCGCGTACCTTGGTGTCGCCGCCGCCTTTTTGGCGGCGTTTTGAAATCGACGTCGTAGCCAATACCTCCTCCTGTTGACTGTGGTACCGTATAGTACCACTATCTCTATTCTCGCGCGTAACCTTTTTCTCCTCGCGAGCGTCCAAGCAGAGTGTGGTACCAGATGGTACCAATACGACCTCTAAATTCCATGACGAATCAAAGCAGCTGAACAATGAACATTGCAATGTGCTTCCTGCTGCCGGCGCTCGCGATGGTCTTGGCGCCACTGGCGCAAGGCCAGTCCACACCCCCGCAGCCCAGGATCACCGGCGTGCTGACGATCCTCACGCCAAAACCGGGGGTTACGGTCGAGCAAGTCATGAAAGTCATGCCCGCCGAAATTCGTGCGACGGTTCCCCTCTATCTCGACGGCAAGATCCAGCAGTGGTTCACGCGCGGCGACGGCCGGGGTGTCATCTTCATGCTGAACTGCAAGGACGTGGCGGAGGCCCGAGCCCTCATCGAAGGTCTGCCTCTCTCGAAGGAAAACCTTGTGGACGAGCAGTTCATTCCGGTGGGGCCACTTTTGCCGCTCGGAATACTTTTGAGAGACAGCCCAGCCAATAAGTGAACCCGGCCATGTTGCGTCTGCCAGCCAAAAAAATGAAAGGCCGGGCGCCTGTGCCCGGCCTTCACAGTCTCATGAATTGGTTGCGGGGGTCAGATTTGAACTGACGACCTTCGGGTTATGAGCACGTACTAAAGACATGTGACCTGTTGATTCTGTGCGATTTAGCTTTCGTTTTGCGGTTTCGACTTATTTCCCAAGTCTTTCCCACGAAGAACCTGCAGTCGCACCGCATAACGTGTCTGCCAAATTGCGCAGAAAGCAGCTAACCGTCCAAATGAACGGCCGGTTGGCTATCAACCTCCAAGTGCACCGATTCTGGATAGTTCCCGAGTTGCCGAGGATACGCCCCAAACCTGCACCGCGCGAATCGCGGTTCGTGACGTGAACGATGTTTAGGGCTGGGAGGGATCGAAGGGAACGAAGCTCTCGGCACGCTTTGGATCGCCCTTACCGGAATAGCGGGCCAAGATTGGGTAGGGGAAGACAGGTCGCGTGAGCTCTACAATGCCATTGCTTGGTTTGCCAGCTATCAGTTTGTCGGGCGCCTGGCCCTTCTCCACCCAATTTTCGAGGGCGGTCATGGAGTCAAACTCGGTGAAACCGGGACCTCCGCCGCTGTGGTGAACTCCCGGTACGAGAAATAGCCTGAAGAAATCTTCGGTTTGTTTGCGTCCGCCCATGAATTTCATTACGTCTTCGTAGTAGCCAATAGAAGAAGTCGCCATGATGGCGCCGTCGGCCCAGCCATGCCAAAGGAGAAGCTTTCCGCCCCGCGCTTTGAAGGCGCGCAGATCGAGGGAGGTCGCGTCGTAGATTTTTCGCGCCCTGGCCAGCGTGCCGGGATCACGATCGAAGTCGAAGGTGAGGGCATTAGCGTTCGCTCTTATCTTTTCATCGGCAAGGTATTTTATGTACTGCCCGGGAAGTTCCAAGTTGGCAAGCCGCGGCGTTATGCCGGGACGTGGTGAGCCAAAATAGTTCCAACCCGCCCACATAGTCTCTGTCCCCGGCAAGTACGGGAACGCGTAGAGCACTTCGCCCTTGGAATTGGTCGCTGGGGTCATCAGGCGCTTGATTGCAGCGATCTGCCCTGCGCTCAGGCAATTAGGGCCACCGCTCTGAGAAGGGCAAGCAATCATTTCCGGCTGCCATATACAGGAGGGAGGATCCGTGACCAGTCCTTCCTCCACACCAGCCTGAGCGCCGCAATGCTCAAGCACGGATTTGTGCATGGCCTCGGCAGCCGCGGCATTGAGCACCGAGCCACCGCGACCATCGCTGAAAGCTTGAGCAAACCAAGCTGCCGCGATGGTGTTTCGCCCGGTGTAGTCGTATACCGGCGCACTGGGCATCAAGCCGTCAAAGTCCTCAGGGAAGCGTTGCGCTTCCATGAGAACGGCTTGGCCGCCTTTGGAGCCACCACCCATGTACGAATACTTGATGGGCTTTCCGTAGAAGTGTGTGGTGATGACCTTAGCAATGAGCGTGACCACGTGATTGCTGCGCCATCCAAAGTCCTCCTGTAATTCAGGTGCGTTTGCGGCCCAAACGCCGTCAAATCCCCAAGCGCTGTCGTGTCCGCTGTTTCCCGTTGCCGAGGCGTAGCGACGCGCGAGACCAAGGTTGCACGCGTCGCCAAAGACAGTGCCGCAAAAAGCACCGCAGGCATAAAAGAAGAACTTCTGATTCCAGTCGGCGGAGAGCGGCAGCTTCAACTCGAACTTGCTCTGCGGCGCAACATAGCCGGTCACTTCGCAATACTGATGGATCGGTGAAGAGCTGTTTGAGACGGTGCTCCCATATCCGCTGGGAGTGAGTATCCATCGCGCCAAACCAGTCGCGGGCACTTCGACGATGTGCGCGGAAGTGACGACCGCAGGTCCGCCGGGGGCGAGTTCGAGGTTGAATTCCGTTAGCGCGGCGCATCTGTGCGCGTCGGGCTCAGACGGCTGATCGGCTGGGCTCTGCGCCGCAGCCAAAGCGGATCCAGTCAAGCAAAGCGTTAGGATGAAACCGACTCGACATATTCGCCACGCGAATTTGATTTGTTTCTGACGCAGAATCTCTCTCAACGACGCAAACCGCTCAAGAAGTTGATCTCTCACCTGACGCCCCCTGCTCTCTGTCCCTGCTGAGTTGGTGCGTTCATAACTAGGGACGGTTGTAGAGGAAGTTCGTATCACGGATTGCTCCGAGGATACCAAAATCGATTGGTGTTTACGGAAAATTGCGGGTCGATAACGGGCAAACCCCAGGCTATTCCAGGCCAGGAGCCTCGCCCGAGGGAGTGACAGTCAAATGAGTCATCTCAAAAACAGCGGGGAAAACCGACTCCTTTCCAAAAGGGAAAAAGGAATCTTTGACGCAGCCCATAAGTCGTCGTGAATCAACACAATTGGGAGGAGTCGTGGACTAGAACTTCGCGATGACTATCGGGTTCCAGAATCCTTGCAGAGATTGCGGGACTCGAAAAAAAGACAATAGCCCAATTCTCATAACTTGCACAAAAGAAAAGGCCGGAATCCTGGGTTCCGGCCCTGTGAATCGCAAATTGGTTGCGGGGGTCAGATTTGAACTGACGACCTTCGGGTTATGAGCCCGACGAGCTACCAGGCTGCTCCACCCCGCGTATTGACTATAGCGAACGCGCGCGGCGTCGTCAAATCGCGGCGCGGCGCGCCGCCTGCCTCGCGATGATTGAGCCAATTACGCGGGGGGGGCCGTCAAATCGCTCAAGCGAATACACGCGGGAAGAGCGGGAACTTTGGCAGAAGAATGGAGGGTCGGCGGCTGTTAGGAACCAATCGGTTGCCGTTCAGCGAGAGTAGCTTTCACCATGTGTTATAGGGCGTGCCTTCGAATGGAGACGTTCGCGTCGAGGCCGAGTGCACATCGGTGATGCCCGTCGTGACTTGATCGGGGCTCATCACCACGTTGTCGTAATCCGGCACCCAATCCGCGGCCTGCGTCATTGGATCCACGGGAACTCGCGGCAGGTAGCCGGCGCTGTGCAGATCATCTATGGATTGCGGAGCGGCTTGCTTGTCCAGCGTGTATTGGTCGATCGCCTGGCGCATCACGAACAGATCATTTTTTAACACCGCTTCGCGCGAGCGCACCAGCGCGCGATCGTAACGCATCGCGGCCATACCGAGCAGGACGATGATGATGAAGATCACGATCATCATCTCGAGGAGCGTGAATCCTGCCGCGAAACCGCGCTTAGCGCCTGTTCTGCGCGATTTCAAGTTTGCGAGTTGTCGCATGAAAATCATCTGCGTACTCAATGCTTTCTACCAATCGCTATATTTCGTTCCATCCAACGCCGTGCCGGTCGATTTTGAATAAACGTCAAAAACGTTTTTCCCGCACCACGACGTGGAATCCGGGTCGTCCGAGACGCAGCGCAAACCCCAATCGGCTTGGCCCGTCATCGGATCGACGGGGACCTTCCGGAGAAATCGCAGCCGCTTGTCGTCGCCGGCGCCGATTTGCACGCCTTTCACCAGCGTGTCGAGATCCGGCGGATAGTTTTCGCTGCCGACTTCCGTGCGGAATTTGTGCTGGTCCGCCAAATCTTTATAGCGGTCGATGGCATCTTTCATCGTTCGCAAATCGTAATGCAGCTCCGCCTCTTTCTGGCGGATGACGGTATATCGAAACGCGGGTAGAGCCATCGAAGAGAGCACCATCAAAATCGAGCAAGCGATGATGAGTTCGAGCAGCGTCATTCCCGCAGACGGGCTAATACGTCGCTGCCGACTCGCGCTCCGATATGGAATTTTCCTCCGCATAGATTAATTGTAACCCGGATGGCTACGGCTGTACCTGAATCGATGCCTCGCTCGTCACCAGCGGAATCTGCCTTTGCTGCGAATCTTTGGCGCTCACCTGCACGATGGAAAGATTCGAGTTGCCGGGTGCCACGCCTTTAACCACGATTCCGAGCAATGTTCCGCTGCCGCTCACTCCCGCGGTGTTCGGCTGACGCGTCGCGGAAATAATCTCCTGGCCTTTCTCGCGGTTCGGGCTGGCCACGATGGCGATTTCCTGTGTCCCGCCGGAGAGGAACCCGCCGGCTTTCCCTTCGGCGACGGCGTGTTGCACTTCCTCAATGCTGATTACGGCCGGGTTGTATTGCAGCAGCATGGGGATGGAGAAGAGGTCGTTCACGTTGTCCACGACGATGGCAAGCGTGCGCGTTTCCCCAACTTTCAGAGAAACGGACTGCGGCTCGAAGCGCAACTTGCCCGGCTGCGCTTGCGGCGGATTGGCCGCGCTGGCCGTGCTGACGCCTCCTGGAGCAATTCCAGTCGGCGTGGTTTGCATGCCCGGCGGGGGCGGCGTTGTTTTTGGCGGTTCCGGCGTCGCCGGCACGCGAACTTCGCTTTCGCGCTTCACTTGCACGTTCTGATCCGAGCCGGTGTACAGAGTCCGCAAATTCGCGAGCGTCCAATCCGGTAGGCGCACGATGTGCGGAATCAGCATGATGAGCACTTCATCTTCCTGGTGTTCGATGTTATCGCTGGAGAAGAGATACCGGATGATCGGAATCTTTGCCAAACCCGGCCAGCCATTCAGCGTCCTTGTGTCGGTTCGCTGGATCAGGCCGCCCAGAATGCTCGCCTCGCCATCCTTCAGGCGGATGTCGTGTTCCACCACGCGCTGGCTGATGATGGGCTGACTGATGCCGCCGATCGTCGAAGTCCCGGTCACGGAAGAAACTTCAATTTTTGTTTTCAAGCTGATGTCGTGATTCGGGTGCACGCGCGGTGTGATGTCAATATTCACGCCCACGTCTTGATACTGGAACTGCGTGTTGACCAGCGGATTTACGAGACCGGCCGTCCCTACCGCGCCCACCCCCACGCCAGCCTGGAAGCTGCCCGTTGCGATCGGGATACGATCACCGATTTTGAGTTTTGCCTGCTGGCCGTCAATCGAGCGCAATTCCGGATCCTGAATGATTTTTGTGTAAGTATCTGTGAGCACCGCGTTGGCAGTAAAGTTCGGCAGCGTAACCGAATAATCGTTGCCGTTCAGGTGCCGCAGGTTATTCAACGTAATGTTGTTGGTCGGAGTTGTGGTCGATCCCGTCGTCGTCGAAGTCGAGCTTGCCGAATTCGGATTGATGGCGATCGAAGCGCTCTGTCCGGGGGAAACACCGAGATTTCGCAGGCGATCCGTGCGTGCTTCCAGCACTTCCACCTGCACGACGACTTCCGGCTTGGCCTTGTCAATATCGTTGATGACTTTGCTGATGAGCTCCAGCATGTCCGGCGTGGCGCGCACCGCGATAGCGTTTTGCGAATTGATTTGCACGATGCGTTTTACGTCGGTGAGCTGGCGCAGCCCGGTCACGATTTCCGTCAAATCCTGGGGCGTTACCGTGTTGGACATATAAAAGGTTTTCAGCACTTCTTCTTCGTAGTCGCGCCGCTTTTGCGTCTGGTCCTGGATGACCATGATGATGTTTTCCGTCAGCGGCTTCACGAACGCTTTGCTCTCAAAGGACGCCACGTCCAGCGCCTGCTCCAGCGTCACGTTGTTAAGTTCAACGGAGATTTTGCGCGCGGGATAATCCGGATCGTAAATTACCGTCAAGCCCGCCAGCTTGCCGATAGTGTCGAAAACGGCGCGCGAATCCGCGTTGATCATCTTCAGGTTGACGGCCACCGGAGAGAGCGGCTTGATCTGCGGCGGCATGGCCAGAAATTTCGAGGAATCATCTTCTTCCGTTGGAGGCGTCCCGGCAGCCTTGTTCTGTTCAGCGAGCAGTGCGAGCGTCTTTTTCAGTTCGTCCGCGGCAATGGAACTGGACGGGTCAATAGCCTGGGCGCGCTGGAATTGCGCCGCTGCTCCTTGTAAATCCCCGGTTTCTTTCAGACGAAGTCCTTCTTTGACGTGGTGTGACGCGGCTTCGAAGCGCGCCTGCCCCACGCGAATCTTGTACGCGGCGTTATTGGGGTCTGATTTCAGCGCTTTTTCGTAGAAGTTCAGCGCGGCATCGTAGTCCTGCAGCGTTTCCGCTTTTCGCCCTTTGTTGTAGTCTGTCGAGCCCTTCGGGCAGCCCGCGGCAAACAAACCTGTTGCCACCAGTAAAAGGACACCACACCATCGCTGCATGGACACTCCGGGGCCTCGACTTGGGGACCTGGGCTCGAAGCCTTGGCAGTCTAACATTCGATTTAGAGCACCGGCAAGACGTGGAAGGTTGGCTGCCTGCCGCGCGATAATGTGTCCAATCCATACCCCATAGCGAAGATTTCTTACACCGGATATCATGGACGATTGTGCCTAAAGCCGGGAAAAAACCGGAGCGCGCCGGCAAAACCGGCGAACAAATCGTGGCGCAGAACCGCGCCGCGTCTTACAATTTTCACCTGCTCGAGAGGCACGAGGCTGGACTCGTCTTGCACGGCACCGAAGTCAAAGCCCTTCGTGAAGGAAAGGCGAATATCCGCGACGCGTACGTGGATTTCAGGCCCAACGGCGCATGGCTGGTTAACGCGCACATTGCGCAGTACCTGCCCGGCGGACCCTGGAACCACGAACCGCTCGGCGCGCGAAAATTGCTCCTGCACAAGAATGAAATCTACAAATTGGCCGGGCGCACGCAGGCGAAGGGCCTGACGGTCATCCCGACCAAAATTTACTTTCGCAACGGCATAGCGAAAGTGGAAATCGCCCTGGCGCAAGGCAAAAAAGTCTGGGACCGCCGCCAGGACGAGCGCGAAAAAGAAGCGCGCAGAGAGACCGATGAAGCCATGTACCGCAACCGGAGGCGATAGAACACACATGCAAATCACGTTAGCAGCCCACCCGTTCGCAGCCATCGAAACCGAAGCACTGGTCACCTACGCGTTTGAAAACGGCGCTCCCGTGCAGGGGCGCCTTGCGGAGATAGACCGCGGCGCCGGCGGCCTTCTCGGAAAACTGGCGAGCGGCGGAGAGCTCACCGGCAAATCGCTGGAAATGACGCTGATTCATGCTCCGGCGGGATTGCACGCGGCGCGGCTGTTGCTGGTGGGAGCAGGGAAGCGCGAAAAATTTGATTCCGCGGCGTTGCGCAAGCTAGCCGGGTCCGCGCTGCGCTATCTAAAATCGCGCGGCGTGCACAAATTTGCTTTTGCGGTGCGCGAAGATCAGGCCACCGAAGAATTCGCGCAGGCCATCGTTGAGGGCCTGCTCGCGGCCGACTTTGAATCGGACAAGTACAAGACGGACAAGAAAAATGACAAGTCCATCGAAGCCGTGCAGATTGCCGGATATTCGGATGCCGAACGCGCCGCTGGAGAAAGGGGTCTGGCACGCGGAACGGTGATTGGCGAAGCGCAGAATTTCGCGCGCGACCTGATCAACGAGCCGTCCAACAAACTCACTCCGAAAATTCTCGCCGAAAAAGCGGAAGCGATGGCGCGGCAAGCCGGGCTGACCGTGGACGTGCTCGATGAAAAGCGCATCGTCGATCTGAAGATGGGCGCACTGCTAAGCGTCGCACAGGGAAGCATCGAGCCTCCGCGCATGATTGTGATTACCTATACGCCGTCCACCGCGCCGAAGGCCGGAGCGCCGGTTCTGGGAATCGTCGGAAAAGCCGTGACGTTCGATACCGGCGGAATTTCCATCAAGCCGTCCGAAGGCATGGAGAAAATGAAGTACGACATGGCAGGCGGAGCGACGATGATCGGTGTGATGCGCGCGCTCGCGGCGCTGAAGCCGAACGTGAAGGTGATTTGCGTTGTGCCCGCGACGGAAAACATGCCGGGAGGAAGGGCGCAAAAACCGGGCGACATTCAAACCGCAATGTCCGGCAAAACGATTGAAGTGCTGAACACGGACGCGGAAGGGCGATTGATTCTCGCCGACGCGGTGCATTACGCAAAGCAGCTTGGCGCCACGCACCTGGTGGATGCGGCGACACTGACTGGCGCGATTGTCGTAGCGCTTGCGAGCATCAACGTGGGAGTTTTTGGCGGCGCCGACCAGGCGTGGACCGACAAAGTGCTAGCTTCGGCGCGCGCGGCCGGCGAAAAAATGTGGCAGATGCCCATGGACGATGAATACCGCGAATACATCAAGGGCACGGTCGCGGACATTCAAAATATCGGCAGCGGCAAAGGCGGCGGCTCGATCACCGGCGCGTGGTTCATCCGCGAGTTCGCGGGCGACACGCCGTGGGTGCATCTCGACATCGCGGGAACCGCCTGGAACGATGACGCCAAGTCGTGGATGGCCAAAGGCCCGACGGGCGTGGCGCTGCGCACTCTGGTTCACCTTGCTATGTCGTGCTGAGCACCATTGCCAAAACGGCCCGGGCTAAGCTAAGAAATCCATAGCATCACGCGGTTCTTCACCACCCAACGTTCATTTTCTTTCGCAAGCAGGACTAAGTGCCCTGTGCCACAGAGGCCACCGCAGTGATGCCCGACATAGACGAGGGCTTCGGTGCCTTGCGCGTTGTAGCCAACTGGCGAAAGACTCCAATAGCCGGATGACTTTGGATATTTTTTGTAAAAGTTACCCCAGCCGCCCGGGCCCTTTTTCTTGAAGAATTTATCTTTTTCTTCGCTCGATAGAAGCCGGTAGGAAATCGCCGCGTCTAACTGTGGCTTCAAATCGCAAGAACTCTTTTGTCGCGAATTGAAATTCTTGACCGTGTCGTCCGCTGGACGTTGCCTGGAGTTTGACCGGAACCCCCACATATTGGAGGTACCATCTTTTTGCGAGTCCGTGGCCTCGAAGACGATGAGATCTGGCTTTTCGTCCCAGCGTTCCTCGGGATCCTCCGGTTTCCCGCGGTCAATCAGAACGGCAGAATAAACGGCGTAATCCTCAGCAGTCACTACACATGCTTCGGGGGCGGAAGAAGTGTCCTTCGTTTGGACCTTGTTTGATGGCGTAGCGGCCACTGAGGCGGCCGCGAGCAGCCACCCAAGAGGAAACCTTATGAGCCTACTCACTTGATCGTCCTTCCTATCAAGAAACCGAACTGCTTATTCACGTCACATCTTTGCGGGGGCGTCCATGCCGAGGATGTGGAGGGCTGCAACGAGACACGATTCGATGTACTCGGTGAGGTGCATCAGGAAAAAGCGCTTGGCGACTTCGGGTTCGGTAAGAATGTGGTGCTTGTGATAAAAGTTGTTGAAAGCCTGCGCGAGTTGAAAGGCGTGCTTGGCGACAAAGGCCGGCTCTTGCGCGCCAATCGCGGCGTCCACGGCGGAATCCAGCGAGGACGCCAGCAGCACTAATTCCCAAAGATCATCGTTCTCCGCGCCTTCCAAAAACTTCGCGCCGGACGCAGGCCCGCCCTGCACGGCCTCCAGGAACTCAGCGATTTTTTCCGGTCCCTCAATGGACTGCGGACCCATCCCGGCAGCTTTTCGCCAGATGCCGCGCGCGCGGACGACAGCGTACTGGCAATAGGGGCCGGTTTCGCCTTCAAAACTGAGCGCGTCCTTGAAGTCGAAGGCGATGATGGCGTTGCGTGTGAACTTTAAAAGGAAGAAACGCAGCGCGCCAACGGCGATGGCGTGCGCGGTTTGCTGCTGCTCGGCTTCAGGCATGTCGGCATGGCGCTGCTGAACTTCGGCAAGCGCGCCGGCTTCTAATTTGTCGAGGAGGTCGTCAGCCTTGACGCCGAAACCTTTGCGGCCGCTCATATCCACGAAGGGGCGCTTGGCATCTTCGGGCGAGAGTTCGTAGCCCAATTCGGTGGCACAGCGGGGTGTGAGCACCACCATAGCGTAAGACAAGTGGATGGACTTCTCGGCGGCTTCGGCGTGGCCGAGGCGGCGGAGGCCTTCGGCGACAACGTCTTGCACATAAGATTGGCGCGTATCAATGACGTTGTACACAGCGATTGCGGGCTCGGCGAAATGTGGTGCAGCGGGGTCGCTCTTGAAGCTTGTGGTGGCCCATACCGTTTCGCCTGCCGGTGCGTTTGGCCATTTGCGGTAGTTGAAATCCTTGCCGAGCAGGCCGAATTTCCAAAGTTGATAGGCAATGTCTTTGCCGACGTAGGTGACAGTGCCGTTGGAGCGGACGATAATTTTGTCCTGGATATTTTCATCTACGGACGAGGAGGTTGAGGAGGTAGAGGAAGTAGAGGGGGTAAAGGAAGACGCGGCACCCACATTTTTAGCACTCGCTTCAGAGGGAGGGCTTTTCTCCGCTACCTCCTTTACCTCATTTATGTGCTTTACTTCGTCTTTCCACGGCATGATCCAGCAGCCGGCCATTTTCCCCGAGTCGACAAATTGAATCGCACCGGACTTTTTTAGGAGCTCGAACGCGGTCTCCCAGAACTTGAGGTGCAGGATTTCACTTTCGCGGGCCAGCAATTCGTAGCTGATGCCGAGTCGCGCCATGGTTTTGAGATGGAGGGAGACGATGGCGTCGGCGACAGTTTGCGCGACTTCGGATTCTTCGCCGCGATCTTCTTCGATGGCGCGCAGAGTTTTTCCGCGCAGTTCGGCGGCGCGGGCTTTGTCCTCTTCAAGAAAATGCGTAGCTTCGGCGTAAAGATCCCAGCAGAAATAATCAAATTTCGGTTCGTGCGCGCGATTCATCACCCACACGGGCGTCAATTTTTTCATGTCGAGCAGCGCGATAACGACGTCGGCCACTTGCACGCCGGTGTTATCAATATAGTTCTGCACTTGAACGGGATATCCGGCGTGGCGTAGGACGCGAGCCATGGTGTCGCCGAGGACGGCATTGCGGACGTGTCCGATGTGCGCGGCTTTATTGGGATTGATGCTGGTGTGCTCAACGATGATTTTGCCGCGCGATGGCGCAGCCGGCGGCGCCACGGGTGGAGTTGTGGCAGGCGGCTGCCCCTGTGCCCGAAGCGGTCCTTGCACGAAGGCCTGCGGCATGCTCGCGCTGGCGTCCGCCCAGAACGCGCTGCGATCGAAGTAGGCGTTCAAATAGCCGCCGCCAGCGACTTCGACGCGCGAGATTCCAGCAGGCTTGGCGAGAGCACCGGCGATTTCCTGCGCGATCTGGCGCGGCGCTTTCTTGAGGCGCTTGGCCAGTTCGAAACATACCGGCGAGGCGGCCTCGCCGAGTGCGATCTTGGGCGGGCGGCTGAGCACGATTTCGATGGTGACGCCGTAGGTCTGCTGGATGTGGAGCGCGAGGGCGTCGCGCAGGCGGTTTATGAGCGTGAGATACACAATTCCTCAAGACTAAAAGAGAGGAAAGTATACGGGGATTGTTGGAGGAGGGCAAAAGACAACGCGGGAAAGCACTCGTCGCGACGCGCTGCGCGGCAACATGCTCTGTTGGCCGCGCGATCGCGCTTCAGCCCCATCACGCGCTTCGCTCAGTAATTTTTCGCCAAATATTCTTGCAGCCGCCCAATTCGGAAGCTCGCATCTCCGGCCTCAATCTCCAACAGCAGCCGCGTAGCCATCAATTGATTGCTGAAATCCAGCGCTACCGCCGTATCCGGATTCGCCACCAGCGTGAGATTCTTCTCGATTTGCGCGCTATCGTCCTGCAGGGATTTCAGCCTCCCTTCCTGCGCCGCCACGCTATCGCTCAATTGCTGCCGCAGCGCCTCCATGTTCCTCACGACATCGCCCTCCTGCGCTTTCTTCCAGTCCCCGTGCGCTGCCGCTGCGCGATCCAAATGCCTGTCGATCGCGCGGCTCGCAAAATTGTAGTTCACCGTCACTTCGCCGTACGGCTGCGCGCCCTGCGCCACCGGATTCACCTGCTGGTGCACGCCCACCGAAAGTGCCACATCCCAATTGTTCTGGCGAGTCAACTTATCCAGCGCTTTCTGCTGCCCCGCCTCGCCGCTTTCTTTCTCGGCCACCAGCTCCTTCAACGGCTTGTCGCTCAAGTCCGGCACATAAATCGCGTTGAGCTTCGCCTGCGTGTCCGCGCGGTCCGCATCCAGCTTGATACGCGTGGTTTGCAGCGAGAAGAGCATGAGCCGCGTCGCATTCTGCGCCTGCACCATCTGCGAAGTTTTCTCCAGCAACTCATCCAGCGACGTCTCGGCCCTCTGAATCAGCGCCAGCCGGTTGCGCAGCGATTCTTTCTCCAGGTTCGGCATCGCGAATTGGATGGCCAACTGCGTCTCCGTCGTGGACTTATACAGCGCGCAGTCCTTCTCAGCCGCGTCCATCGTCAAGCTGGCTTTTCTCACGCTCGAAAGCCCCAGCGTCGCGCCTCCAACGACCTGCATCGGCAGCCCTGTCTCCGGCTGCGTGAATCCTGCCAAGCCACTCGGCGTGCGCAGCAAATCGCGCTGCGCCAGCGCTTGTTCGCGCACGTACGAGCAATACGTCTCCGCTTCGTTCGCTTTCTGCGCAAACGCCGGCCCCGGCGCAACCAACACCACGAGCAACACACACTTCCACGGGCTTAGGTGCATTCGATTCACCTCGGAACGTATTCAGAACAGCAACGGCTTGCGGCCAAGGAAAACAGTTTTCGATTTCGCCGATTCGTTTGCGTCCAGATTCATCTGGATCAGAAATCCGCGAATCTGCGTCTTGAATATCGGATGCGTGGCGTCCTGCTCGCCCGTGAAAATCTGTTTCACTTCGCCCACTTTGTGGCAGGCAATCATGTTCAGGTAGCAGTCGTAAATCGGCGCGCCCACCGTGGCGCTCGCCCGGTTGTCGTACGGTACAAACGCAAAGTACAGCGTCTCTCCTCCCGACGCGCTGAGGTAATACGGGCTCTGTTTCGCGGTCGTGATCGCCTGCCGCAACCGGACAATCTGCCGCGCCTCCTCCTGCATCTGCTTCTCGGACACGTTAATCGCCACGTCCAACTGCGCGGCTTCCGATCGCAGCTCCGCTTGCTTCTCCAGCACATCCAGCGAACTCGTCCCGATCGTGGTTTTGTCCAGCACGTTGTCGGTCAACAACACTTCGGCAATTTTGCTGTCCGTGTAAGCGCTGCGCGCCTGGTTCAGAGCAGAAAGCTGCGTCGCCGCATCGCCTTTCGTAATCAGCCCCGCCACCAGGTCTTTGTTGATTCGAGCTTCCACTTCATGCAATTGCTCCAGCACCGCTTTCGTCTTCACATTGTCCGTTTTCTTCTCGTCATCCAGCGCTCTAAGTTGCGGCCCGGTCGCATTGTTGTGTGTCTGCTCCCGGGCAATCGCCGTTTGCAGCGGTTTTTCCAGCGCCAGCAGCGCCGCGCGATGCTTCTTCATTTCGTCCACGCCGCTCTGCAATTTCTGCGTATCCACTTTGAGGTCTTCGATCGTTTGCTGGCTGGTGACCAGCTGTTCGCGGAACGCCAGCGCTTTCTCATCGGACGCCGACAGAATCACCGGCGCCGCCCAAGACGTACTCACCGCGTAAAATCCCGTCACGACCGCGTACGCCAGAATCCCCGCGAGCACCAGATACAGCATCGCGACCGCAAATACGCGATACAGCGTGAGCACCAGCTTGTAATGCAGCGCGTGCAACCGCCCTTCCGTCGCCGCGCGCGCCGGCGCTGTCTTCGCCTCTTCCGGTGCCGGATTAGCTGCTTGCGTTGCCAACATCCACCCCCGCCTCGCTCGCCTGTTTCGTCCGCGTTCCCCAATCCGCCGAATCCATCGTCAGGAGCGCCAGCGGCGTCAACAGCAAACTGCTCACCATGGACCACGCTACGTAGGCCCCAAACGCCAGCGGGTGCGCCACCGCCTCCCTCGCGCTGTATCTCTTAATCACCCACGTCAGGACCGCCCCAATTCCCAGCGCTGCGAGCATCGGCACCGGCCCCGTCCACGCCAAGGGGTCAGAACTGAGCGTTGTAATCACGACCAGCAACCCCACCAACGCCCCAAGTGGCGTCAGTACCAGCGTCCACACCGCATTCGGATGCAGCTTCCACACATGCTCTGGCAGAGCTTTCAGCGTATAGAAAAAATCCCGCACAATGCTGCGCCGCCAGCGCAACTGCTGCTTAAACAGCACGGCCAGCGTATTTGGAACCGTCGTCCAGCACAGCGCATCAGTATTGATGTACGTGCCGTATCCCCGCAGCAGCGTCTGGTGCGTCAGAAATCTGTCTTCCCCTTGGTTTACCGGAACCCCAAACCAGTTTCGCGCCCGGATCGCCGGCTCGATCTCTTGTAACAGCTCCCGCCGTATCGCAAACAAGCATCCGCTGATGCAGCACACGCTCCGCGTCCAATTTTCCGGAATCTTGTAAAGCTGGAACGCAGAGTAATAAATCACCGCCTGAATCGCCGTAATCAAGCTGTCGTTCGGGTTCCGAACTCCGACTCTTCCACCCACCGACCCCACCTTCGGCTCGCTGAAGCACGCCGTCAGCTCGCGAATCGCGTCCTCGTGAAAGATGCAGTCCGAATCGATGGAAATAATTACCTCCGCGGTCGATTGCTCCATCGCGTTGCAAACCGTACGCGCCTTCCCGCTGTTCTGCGCGTTTCGCCCAGTTCTGATACGTATATTCGTGAAATCCCGTTGCGCCTTCAGCATCCATTCATAGCTGTCGTCCACGGAACAATCATCCTGCGCGATGACTTCAAACTTCTCCGCTGGATAGTCGCTCTTGCTGATGCTCTCAATGGTCTCGTAAACCGTCTTCCCTTCGTTGAAGCACGGCATAAGCACGCTCACCGTGGGTTGATAGGAATAATCTTTTCGGATTTTTGCGGTCGGAAAGGAAATCTTCAGGATGATCCCCATCACGTACTTGACTACGGAGATCAACAAACAGACCACCATGATGAGCCACAATAGTACTGGAGCCATCCCGCCACGCTCCTGGAGCCACACACCCGTGCTACTGCCTGCGTCCCACGCGCCAATAGATAGAACTACACGCCTTCAACTCCTTGTGTCTATCCCGCTTTGTTAACCTCGTACCACTCAAGCAACGCCGCTCCTGAGAACCTCAAGCTGAAGGACAAAGAGAGACTGCACTGCCCTGACGCTCCTTGATTCGTGCTCCGGAATGGTACTTGCGTTCCGGAAAGAACCGAATGCGTTTTAGACGATGATCCATTTCACCGTGAGCCACTGACTCTCCAAGTTTTAAGCACCAGGGCCTATATGCGGGTGGCCAATCACGTGCACGCTTTTTTAAATTGAGGAAGTCCGTCTCAACCTTAGAGACTTCTCATCTTTGTGACGGAGACGTCGGATAGCGTACATGTCGAATGATGTGATCATCGGCGAGCTCCTGGTGCGAGTGGGACTGATCGATGCCTCAGCTCTTGCGCAGGCTCGTGAGGTTCAAAAGAGGGATGGGGCGTCCCTGGCGAAAGCCCTGGAGAAGTTGCGACTGGCGGATGGAGGAGCCGTATCCGCGGCGATTGCAGAGAGTCTTCATCTGGAATTGCTGTGCGGTGACGTCCCGGAGATTTTGCCTGAAGTGGTTGCTCTGCTTCCTGGAGATTTTTGCCACAAACGGGTGGTTGTGCCGTTAAGCGTGCAAGGCAATAGTCTGCGTTTGGCGCTCGCAGATCCCATGGACTACTCGACTATTCAGGACGTGGAATTTCGCGCCGGCAAGCCTGTCGTGGCCGTCGTAGCCGCGGAATCTTCCATCCAATCCTTGCTTGATAAATTCTACCCTCCAGACCTGACAGCGGAAGCCCTGAGGGCCGCAACTCTGCATGGCGAGGTGGAAGAACTTGAAGATTCCGAATTTGAGGTCGTTGATCCAGCCAAGCTTGCCAAAGACACGAAGATGCCGCCGGTTATCCGGCTTGTAAATCTGATCTTAAGTGGCGCCGCACAAGGCGGTGCCAGTGACATTCATATGGAGCCGAAAGAGACGTATTTGCAGGTCCGCTATCGAGTCGATGGACTGCTGCACGATGTGATGAGGATCGGCAAGGATCAGCAGGATGCCGCCATTTCGCGAATGAAAATCATTTCGGGAATGGATATCGCCGATCGCCGGCGCCCTCAGGACGGCCGAAGCCGGCTTCGCTATGAAGGCAAGCGCATCGATTTACGAGTTTCCACGCTCCCAACCCAATTCGGCGAAAAAGTAGTGATTCGGCTGTTGGATAGCAAGCGGTCGCGAATCACGATGCAGCAGTTAGGCCTAACCCCCGAGAATCAGCACAACTTCGAGGCGATGTTGTCGAGGGCGCAGGGAATGATCCTGGTAACTGGACCTACGGGCTGCGGGAAGTCTTCGACCCTCTATACCGCGCTGAATTGGGTAAAGGCTCCCACAAAGAACATCATCACCGTCGAGGACCCCATTGAGTACCAACTGGAGGGCGTAAATCAGGTCCAAATCAATCCCAAAGCGGGCGTCACGTTTGCGGCCGGGCTGCGATCCATTCTTAGGCAGGATCCCAACGTCATTATGGTGGGCGAGATCCGCGATCGCGAGACCGCAGCGATCGCGTTGGAAGCTGCCCAGACTGGTCACCTGCTCCTGAGTACTGTGCACACGAACGACACACCGTCAACGATCAGTCGCCTTCTGGATCTGGGAATAGAGCCATTTCTGATTTCATCCGCGGTGATTGGCATTCTCGCGCAACGCTTGGTGCGCAAACCGTGTCCTTACTGCAGTATATCGCAGCCACTCACCGATGAGCTGATTGCGAAAGCTGGCGGGCTCAGTCGTCTCCCCGCCGACGGACATTGGGTTGTCGGCCGGGGTTGCAAGGAGTGCGGCGAAAGCGGCTACGCAGGGCGCTTGGCAATTCACGAGGTATTGCTCGTCACCGATGAGGTGCGCGACCTGATTTCTCGACGAGCTCCGGATCACGAGATCAGGAAAGTCGCACAAGCGGCGGGAATGCGCACATTGCTGGAGGATGGGATTTCCAAGGCTGCCCAGAGTCTCACAACGTTGAATGAGGTCCTGCGCGTGGCGCTGACTGAGGGTTCTGTTGCTCGTGTGGAAGGTGAGCCGCCGACGAAGGGTGCTGTTGCTTCGTGTGTCCCAGATCTAGGCGCGGCGCAAAATGCGGATGATGCTGTGTCGCTCAGCTCCACGGAAGGCAACGTTCTAGGCGGGCACAAAGGCAAGCCGCGAGTCTTGGTCGTAGAGGACGACGGCACCATCAGTCTTGTCGTGAAGTATTTCCTGGAGCTTGAGGGGTTCGAGGTTCTTATAGCAAAGGACGGGCTATCTGGTTTGGAAATGACCAGGCGTGAGCGACCACAATTGGTTGTCACGGATTGCAACATGCCTAGCATGGATGGGATGACTATGGTCAAAGAGCTCCGTGCAGATCCACTGACGCGAGACATCGCGGTCCTGATGCTTACGTCTGAAGAAGGTATCGACAAGGAAACCGAGGCTCTCGCCGCCGGGGTTGATGACTACATTGTGAAACCGGTAGAGCCGCGCCGATTGGCGGCTCGAGTGAAGTCCGTGCTGACCCGATCAAAAGAGAGGCGACAATCGGTCTCACTCTGAATTAGCGCCGCCACGCCCGGTTTACAATGCTATAGGGCGCGTGCTATGACCAACGTCAGGTCGTCTTCTTGCTCGCCTAACCTGAAATGCTCTACAGCGTCCTCTACGTTTCGCAATATGTGCGTGGCTTCAAGTTCACGATTCTTGCGCAACGATTCCAAGCGACGCGCTTCGCCGAATTCTTCTCCACCATAGCCAGTTGTCTCGGTGATCCCATCGGTATACATACCCAGTACATCTCCGGCTTCCAAATGAAGCGTGGCCACGGAACACTCCCAATCTGAGAACAATCCAAGAACCATGGCGGTCGCGCTAAGTCTTGCAATCACATCTCCTTTGCGAAGCAGTGCTGGAGGGTTATGGCCACAATTGATGTACTGCAGCGTTCGCGTGGCATTGCTATAGCGGCCAAAAAACAAACTGGCATATCGTTGGTTTGTGCTGTGTTTGTACAGGTGGCAATTCAACGAGGCGAGCAATTGGGCAGATCATTCGAGCCAGTGCCGCATTGGGTGTGGAGGCTTCCGTGCAAACTTTCCATAAGCAGGGCGGCCGGGATGCCCTTTCCTGAAACATCTGCCAGCGCAAACCCAAGCTCGGCCGGGCCGAGGTCGAGAAAATCGTAGTAGTTCCCTCCTACCCTGCGGGCCTGGATGCAGTGTCCAGCGTAATCGAGGGTTTCCAATGGCGGTTTCTCCTGGGGCAGGAGTCCACACTGCACCACGCGAGCACGGTTCAAAAATTCATCGTTCTCCAGTTGGCTTACGCTCAATTGCCAGATGTCAGCATCTGGTGCCAAACACTCAAAGCCAGCCTCCCCCGCGGTAACCGTGCCCGGCTTGCCGACCCAAACGACCCGGAAGGGTGCTGTCCGATTGCCGCATTCAACGTTGATGACTTCACCGGGTTTGAGCGGATCCTCAAGGCCAGCAACTCGCGTTCCGGAGTTGGATATATCCACAGTATGTGCCGACTCAAGCTTCAGACTTGGGTCAGAGCGGCATAAACGTACGGATAGCTCTATCCGCACGCGCTCTTCTTTTCGCTGGTTGTGGCACGCCAGCGCCGAGTTGATCGCCTCCGCCAGAACCGATTCTTCGCAAGGCTTCATAAGCAAGCGGAAGATGCCACCTTCGTTGACCGCGTTTACTGCGCCATTAAGATCCACGCGGCCGGTGAATAACAACCTGATTGTGTTTGGGGCGAGTTGCCGCACGCGCCTCAGAAATTGCACGCCGTCCATGCCGGGCATTTGCATGTCGGAAACGACGATCGCAAACGGACCAAGATTCCGGAGTAAAGCTAAACCGTCTTCGCCGCAAACGGCGGTCGAAATGTCGAATTCACCTGGTAGCATTAACCTATAGAGGTGCAACGCAGCGGGTTCATCGTCAACGAACAGGATCTTCTGATGCACTCGGTGCTCAGTGAGTCTCTTCTCGGGTGCATTGACCCGCACTTCCACGGATCGGAGTCTCCAGGGCAAGGGGCCCTTGGTCGCCGGCGTGTGGGGAAGACTCCGCCAGCACTTCTTGAATCTTTCGAGCCAGCGCCTTGGGACGATAGGGTTTCTGGATGAATGCGATGGATGGATTGAGAACGCCTTGCCGAGTAATTGCATCGTTCGTGTAGCCAGACGTGAAAATTATTTTTGTCTCTGGATGGAGTGTCGTCATCCGGCGGGCCAGCTCCGGTCCGCTCATCTCAGGCATTACTACATCGGTGAGCAGCAGGTGAATTGTTCCGTCGAATTCCTTCGCCACCTGCAGCGCCGCTACGCCGGAAGCCGCTTCCAGGACGGCATAACCGAGGCTCTCTAGATATTCTCGAGCCATTTCGCGAAGAGACGCGGAGTCTTCGGCCAACAGAATTGTTTCGCAAGCGTGAAGGACTGGTGCAACCTGCTCCGTTTGTTGAACGGGCTGGACAGGATCATTTACGCGCGGGAGATATATCTTGAAGAGTGTGCCCTTATTCAGTTCGCTGTAGACCCAGATGTACCCACCGCTTTGCTTTACAATACCGTAGACTGTTGCCAAGCCTAAGCCGGTGCCCTTTCCGAGCTCTTTTGTCGTGAAAAAAGGATCGAAGATTCGCGCCTGGGTGTCGTGGTCCATCCCACAACCGGTATCTTCGACACCAAGCATGATGTATGGCCCGGAACTGACTACCTGATGCTCGAGCTTATAGGAGTCGTCCAACTCAACGTTCCGCGCTTCAATTGTTAGGCAGCCTCCGTGGGGCATCGCATCCCGAGCATTTATAGCCAGATTCAAGATTACTTGCTCGATCTGTCCGGGGTCAGCTTTTACGCGGCCTAGAGAAGGATCGAGCGAGAGTTTGAAGTCAATGTTTTCGCCAAGGAGCCGATGAAGCAGCGCCTGCGTCTGCTCCACGATCTCCTTAAACTCAAGCACGCGCGGTTGAATCATTTGTTGGCGGCTAAAAGCGAGAAGTTGTCGAGTCAAATCTGCTGCGGAAGCGCCTGCTTTCCTGATCATCTCGATTTTCCTGATAGCCGGGTGATCGGGCGGAAGCGCCTCAAGAACCACATCGGAACATCCGAGGATGACAGCCAGAAGATTGTTGAAATCGTGTGCCACGCCGCCGGACAGCTTGCCAATGGCTTCCATGCGTTGCGAAAGATGACGTTGTTGTCCCATCTTCTTTCGTTCCGTTATGTCTACAATCGTGCTCGCAACTAGAACGCCGTCGTTTGTAACTAGGGGCCCCAGGCCGATCTCTACCGGAAACTCCGTTCCGTCTTTCCGACGCGCAAACAGTTCCATGCCCAGCCCCATAGGTCGCGCGTGGGGCTCTTTCAGGTAGCTGGATCGCTGCTCGTGATGAGAACAACGGAACCGCCCAGGAAGTAGTATTTCGATTGTTTCTCCGATTAACTCTTTCCTTTCATAGCCGAACATGCGGAGTGCTTCCTTGTTCGCATCGATAAGTCTTCCCTGTTCGTCTGTGAGTAAAATTCCAATAGGTGCCGTCTCCGAAAGGAGGCGATAACGCTGTTCGGATAGTTGCAGGGCGTGCTGTACCTGGGTGCGCTGTTTTATCTCGGCACGGAGCTCACCGTAGAGCCTGCGCCGCTCGATGGCAAAGCGAAGAATTCGTCTCAATTGGCCGTTGTTTACCTGGCCTTTAATGACATAGTCATGCGCACCCTCTCTCAGCGCCGCGATCCCCAACTCTTCGTCTTCAAGCCCCGTAATCACAACGATGCTTGCGTTCTCCGCCAGAGGTATCACTCGCCGCAGGGCTTGAAGGCCGGAAGCATCGGGAAGCCACAAGTCGAGCAGGATGACCTGGTATCTCGAGCCCGGTTCGAGAAAGCGCAAACCTTCTTCGAGGGTCGACACATGATTCAGCGTAAAAATGTCACTTTCGTCATGTTCGAGCATTCCTTTGACGAGGCGCGCGTCGACCCCATTGTCCTCGATCAACAGAACATGGATTTTTTCATTCATGGTTTTTCACTTACTCGGGTCACCTTCGCAAGAACAGAGCTACACCCTTATTGGGAATGAAGGCAAACCAGGGGCCAGACTGGCGGCAGCCAACCTACTGAAAAGACGACAAATCCGGGCCAGATCGACATTCTAGAGAGTTCCGATTTGAAACAATGAACCAGACTTTCTACTCATTTCTGCGCGGCAGAAGATGCCTAAATTCTCAAGCGGCGCGTAGCTTCAAGTCGAAGGATGACGCCACCCAGCTGGCCGAGTACACAGTCCACCGCGGCGACGGTGAACTTAAAAGCGAGTTCAAGAAATCATGCGTGCGCCGTCTGCGTAGCTAGCATGGGATAGGGGGATTTGCCCGAAGTGCGGCGCCGAAGGAACGAAAATCACATGCGCTACGGGATTGTTCTTGACTAATACAAACGGCTGCCCAGACATCGACTCGCAGGATCCGCACTTAGTCGTGCCAAGCACGGCGGAAACATAAGGCGCGCACTCGAGGGGTATCCTGGCGATCGCGCCAAAAAAACACTTACTGTTTCACGTTGGAACAAGTATGCGGAAGCGGCATTCCTAAGCAACGGCATTCCATTTTCTCAGACCAGCACTGCCACAAACTCCAGCAAAGAAAACACTTAGTTAGACACAAGGCTCCCTGCTAGCTGAGCCAATGGCGTCTTTCTTGCAGTGTGTTACCGGGGAAATGTTAGTGTGCCAACTCTTCGACGTGCTCCACCACGAGAACTCATCAAGCTTCTCGTGCGTTTCTCTCACGACATGCTGACCTCGGGCTTACTCTTTGGGGCACTGCTGGCAGCATCCGCGGTCTTCGGACAAGACCAGCCACGTGACTGGCAAAAGGAAGTTCGCAAGTACTCTGAGGCCCAGGATTGGAATTCAGCGTTGCGAATAGTAAATCAAGAGGTCGCTCGCGCTCCGCAAGATATGGACGTGCGGGCATGGCGCGCTCGCATACTGGCTTGGTCGGGGCGTCTGTCAGAAGCGGAAAAGGAGTACCACGAAATCTTGGAGTCTTCGGGGACTGACCCAGACAATTGGATGGGGCTGGGCAACGTTTATGTGCAGGAGGGAAGAATTCCTGAGGCGCTACTGGCACTTGACAAGGCCGTCGCGCTCGATCCTGCCCGGGCCGACTTGCGTGTTGCCCTCGCCCGCGTGCTGCGCGACGCGGGGAAGCGGAACGAAGCGCGATTGGAATTTCAGAAAGCACTGAGTCTGAACTCTACCAGCGTGGAGGCTCAAGCTGGGCTGCTTTCCCTCCGCTCGGAACCGAAACACGAACTGCGGTTCGGCCAGGACACTGACCTTTTCAATTTTGCGAGTGCGAATCATTCGGAATGGGCGAACCTGGCATCGCAATGGACGCCGCATTGGGCCACAAGTGTATCCGGGAATTTCTACCAAATCTTTGGCATCGACGCCGGGAAATTTGTGGGGAGCATGACAGGACGTCAGCCCAAATGGGGAGCAATTACCGTGGGAGGAGCGATCGGACACGACAACGCGGCCATCCCCAAAAGCGAAGCCTTCTTTAGTCTGGACCATGGATGGAAAAGCAGCGAGACAGCTTTCTTTGGCGGCTTGGAATTCATCTACGGGCAGCACTGGTATTGGTATCAGTCGTCCCGGATTTTGACATTGAGCGGCACCACGATTGTCTATTTACCCAAGGATTGGACGTTAACGCTGGGGGCGATAGGTGCGCGAAGCGCCTTCTCAGGGACGGGCGCCGAATGGCGCCCTTCTGGAATCTCGCGCATAGGATTTCCGTTGGCGGGTCGGGGCGCGAAACGTCTCTCCGGCAATATTTTCTATGCGGTCGGCACAGAAGACTTCGCACAAATAGATCAGATCGGCCGTTTCGCCTCGCAAACCTACGGCGGCGGACTGCGATTCCATTTAACCGCGTCGCAGGACCTAACTGGTTACGGCTCGTTTCAGAAGCGGACGCAAGACAGAACGGACACAGCCTTTGAGCTTAGCTATGGAATCCATTTTTGAACGGCTGTGGAGGCTCGGCCCAGCGGCGTTCGTTCTGAAGGCCATTTTCGCGGCCATCGCAGCAGACGGACTGCTGCTGCTGTTCATTCTGCTTCGGCGGACATACAGGAAATGGTATTTCGCGAAGCGCGATGCGCGGGTCTACGAATTGCGTCAAAAATGGGACGCCCTCATTTCCGGGAGGATTCCGTACGAGACTTGGCGACGAAAGGCCTTCGACCGGCGGATTATTGAGGCAATCGCACTCGATGCTTTCGAGGCCGCCGGGCCCGAGGAATCGGCGCGACTGCTGAAGTTCCTGCGCAGCAGTGGGCTGATCGAAAAACGAATCTTTGAGGCCCGACGACTCACCGGCTGGCGGAAGATGCGGGCTTTGGTGGCCCTTGGACGCACGCGCGCTCCGGAAGGTATTCCCGCTTTGGCGGAAGGCTTGCGCGATCCCAATCTGGAGACCCGATTGGCGGCGCTGCGAGGATTGGGACGGATGGCCTGTTCTCAAGCCGCAGAGGAGATTCTCGCATGGCTCGGAGAAAAGGGGCTGACTGTGCCGGCGTTGCCACTGCAAAGCGCGCTCATCCAATGCTGTGCGGAGCGCCCCCAGTTGCTGCTTCCCTATGTCCAAAATGCGACAGGTCACTTGCGCGAAGTGCTTGGGCGCGTGCTCGGAGAGGTGGCGACTCCCTCGTTGGGTTTGGATCTGCTGCAATTCGTAGGAGATGACCTCGATGAGTTGCGGGCCGCAGCTGCAAGGGCATTGTCGCGGTCACATTCGGGCCTTGCATTTGACGTCCTTAACGAATTGGCACGCGACCCCGTCTGGTTCGTTCGCCTGCGCGCGATCGTAAGCTTAGGCCAGCAATCCGACGGCCGCGCGATTCCGTCGCTTCTCCGAGGGCTGACAGATTCCAACCGCCTTGTGCGCTTGCGCGCGGCGGAAGCGCTCGTGGCGTGCAAAACGGACATGGTTGCGATCTTCGCACAGGTGGTGGCGGCGAGGGATCGCTACGGTCTGCACGCCTATCTTACCGCTCTGGAGAATGCGGATTTGCGCGGAAAATTTGAGTTCCAACTGCTGGACAGCGCGCGAATAACCGAAGGAGAGAAAAAGCGACTTCTGAATGTCCTGCGCGCGGGGTCGCTGGCTGCGGCAGGGCCTGCAGCTGAGGAACGCGCCGCAAAGAATCTAGTAGCCCCGCCATGATTCTCCTTTTGGACATTTCGAACCACGCACTTTTTTGGTACTACTTGGCCGGCAATCTGGCTTATCTGGTGATGTTGATCGTGGCGCTGAAAACGAGTGCGGCTCATCAACGGAGACTGGAAAGCCGGAGGTTGGATTGGATTAAGCAAACACCCCTCGCGCCGCCCATCACGGTTATTGCGCCTGCGCATAACGAAGAACGCTCCATCCGGCTTGTGGTAAGAAATCTACTGGGGCTCGATTACCCGCAACTTGAAGTGATTGTTGTCAACGATGGCTCAAGAGACCGAACTCTCGATGAGCTGCGGGAGGAATTTCATCTTCGGGCGGTTCGTTCGATCTACGTCTCAAAAATTAAGTGCGCATCCGTTCGCGGATTGTACCGCAGCGACCTGGACCCGAGGCTGCTGGTCGTTGACAAAGAAGCGGGCGGAAGCAAGGCCGATGCCGTCAACGCGGGTTTGAATGCGGCGACTTCGCCTTACGTGTGCATTGTTGACGCGGACTCAATTCTCGAGCAAGACGCACTGCTCCGCATCATGGTCCCCATCCTGGAGGATCCCAAGCGCGTTGTGGCCGTGGGTGGAATCATCCGCGTCGTGAATGGAACGGTGATCGCGGGGGGGCGGCTGCGGTGTGTGCGTCTGCCGCGCAAAAGTATTGAAGTGATCCAAGTGATTGAGTATCTCCGCGCTTTCTTGATTGGTAGAGAAGCGTGGGGTCAGGGAAACATGCTGATGATTATTTCGGGTGCTTTCGGCGTGTTTCGAACAGACCAAGTCCGCGCAATCAACGGCTATCGGGCAAGTGCGATTGGCGAAGATTTCGATTTGATTACACGGTTACACCGTCATTTGCGGCAGCAGCGCGCGGACTATCATATCCAGTTCGTTCCGGATCCGATGTGCTGGACGGAAGTCCCTTCCGACCTGAAGTCACTGGCGCGGCAGCGAGCCCGGTGGCAGAAGGGATTATTGGACGTACTCTGGCTCAACCGGGACATGCTCTTCAGGCGGCGCTATGGCCGGATTGGTTGGCTGGCGCTTCCTTACTTGTGGGTGTTTGAGCTGTTAGCCCCCGTAGTCGAGATCGGCGGAATCGCAACCATCGTTCTCGCCGCCAGCTTGGGTGTGCTGAGCCAGCAATTCTTCCTGCAGTTCTTGCTTTTCGGATATGCGTTTGCCACCGTAATCTCCATGGGCTCGGTCTTGCAGGAGGAAATCACCTATAAGCGCTACAACGATTGGCAAGATGTAGCGCGGCTAGTGACCTACTGCTTTCTGGAACACTTTCCCTACCGCCAACTGCACATGATCTGGCGGCTTCAGGGGCTCTGGGAGTACCTGCGTGGTGATAACACCTGGAAACCGCTCACGCGCAAAGGCTTTGCATCCGAGAATTCCGGATAGGTCCGAGCGGTACCTGAATGGGCAAAAGCTGATGAGCTATCTTCTCGACGCGTTCCAAATTGAGACTCTCGGTTCGCGATGGCACAGGAAGACCGTAACGCTTCAGAGACACATCCTTCCATAAACACTATATCGACTGAAACTTCAAAGCTTTACAACCCATCTGGATCAGGGAAAGACCATGCTGTTTGGCCGGAGTCATGCTGGAGTGGATTGGAGATACGGACCATGGGAGACACCCGCAAGCCACCAGATCTTCGAGGGCTATGGGAAAGGGTGGACTCCAACCGGTGATTGTTGGGACTGCATCGACCAAAAATTGCGAATCATCTCGCCGACCCGCAACAGCAGGCCCTTCGCGCGAACTTCCGTCGCATTGAAAGGAGGGAATGGTGGCTGTGGGCGGCGGCAGCAATAATTACTCTTCTCCTCACGATTGCGCTGGCTTCCTTTCTGCTTCCTAACGCACACACTCATCAAGACGTTGACTCGCTAAATATGATGCCGCAAGCCATCCGCGGCTTGGTGGGCCTAATCTTTCTGTTCGACCTTTACACGATTTATCAGCATCTTCTTATCCACAGAATCCGCAAACAACTGGTGGAACGCGAAGAGCTGTTTCACCTGATCAGCGAGAACGCCGCGGACATGATCGCCGTGGTGAATATGGAAGGGGCGCGCATTTTCAACAGTCTTTCGTATCAGAACGTCTTGGGCTACTCACCCGAGGAACTTCAGGCCTCCTCCTCTTTCGAGCAGATTCACCCCGATGATCGTGAACGCGTGCAGAAGGCGGCCGAGGATGCGCGGCGTTCGGGAATAGGCAAGACACTGGAATACCGCTTTCGTCACAAGAATGGCGCGTGGCTGGTGCTCGAATCGACCTCCAGCGTCATCCGAAATGCCAAGGGAGAGCCGGAAAAGCTGGTAGTCGTGAATCGTGACGTCACCGAGCGCAAACGCGCAGAAGAGGCTCTGCGGCGGTCGGAGGCAGGGTTTCGCTCGATGGTCGAGGACGCACCCTATGGCATTTATCGAGCGGGCCTTACAGGCCAGTTTCTCCAGGTGAATCCAGCCCTACAAAGAATGCTGGGTTATGACTCGGTTGAAGCCCTTTTGAAGAGCGATCTGGCACATGGCGTTTTTCGTCATCCAGGCGAATACGAGCGCTTGACCGAACTCCTCGCCCATACGGAAGAAATCAAAGACGTCGAACTGGAGTGGCGGCGGCGGGACGGCACGCCCATCACCGTGCGTTGTTCGGGGCGCACCATCAGAGACGAAAATGACGTCTTAGCGTACTTTGAAGTGTTTGCAGACGACGTGACAGAAAAGCGGGTGCTCGAGAAGCAACTGCGAATGGCGCAAAAGATGGAGGCCATCGGGCGTCTGTCCGGCGGAATCGCCCACGACTTCAATAATCTTCTTGGCGTAATTATCGGTTATAGCGGCGTACTGAAAAAGGCGCTACTTGCAAACGATAGTCTGTGCCAGCATGTGCTCGAAATCGAGAAGGCAGGACAGCGCGCCGCCTCTTTGACGAAGCAGTTGCTCGCGTTCAGCCGGCAACAAGTCTTAACACCAGCCGTTTTGAACCTCAACACGCTCGCTACCGACATGGAAAAGATGCTTCCGCGCCTGCTGGGAGAAGACATCGAAGTCTCGCTCGCGCTGGACAAGGAACTCGATAATGTGAAAGCGGACCAGAATCAGATCGAACAGGTCATTATGAATTTGGCAGTCAACGCTCGCGACGCTATGCCGATGGGCGGCAAATTGAAGATCCACACGGCTAACGTGGAGCTGGACCAGGCATACACTCGTAATCATCCAGGTTCCAAGACCGGGAAGTTCGTGATGTTGGCTGTGACCGACACGGGAACTGGCATGAATGCCGAGACCCTCACACATATCTTTGAGCCATTCTTCACCACGAAGGAACGCGGCAAGGGAACGGGGCTCGGACTCGCGACTGTCTACGGCATCGTTAAACAGAGCAACGGATACATCTGGGTAGACAGCTCCTTGGGGAACGGGGCCTCTTTTCAAGTCTTCCTCCCGCGTCACGAAGGGCAGCCCGCCGAGGAAAAGCATACAACCGATACGGCCGAAACCCTGCGCGGCACGGAAATTATTCTATTAGTGGAAGACTCGGAGTCCTTGAGGAAGCTTGCACACACTAATCTCGAATCAGCCGGCTTCCGAGTAATGTCGGCTTGCTGCGGCGAAGAAGCGCTGGAAATCGCATCGCGACAAGAAAAGACTTTTGACCTGCTGCTGACCGATGTGGTGATGCCGGGCATCAACGGCCGCGTTCTTGCAGAACAATTGTTGCCGCGCCAGCCAGGAATGAAGGTGCTCTACATGTCGGGTTATGCGGACAGCTTTATTGCAGGGCACGGAATTCTGGATCCTCAAACGCACCTCCTACACAAACCCTTCACGGAAGAGGTTCTTATCCGGAAGGTTCGCGAGGTGCTCGACGGCGGGAAGAAACCCGATTCCGGACGGAATCATTCAGCGCAACTTGCGGGCAGCAATATCCATCTCGGCCAATAGGAGGATCGGCGATGGAAAAGGTGTTGGTAGTGGACGACGAGGAATCCTTTCGGCGTCTGATACGCATTGAACTGGGCGACACTTTTGAAGTCATCGACTCTGGTGAGCCGGAGCGCGGCTTGGCTCTCGCACTCGAACATAAGCCAGACGCCATTTTGTTGGACCTTCGCATGCCGAAATACTCCGGTTACGAGCTCCTTCAGACGTTTACGGGTCTTAGCCACACTCAGAAGATCCCGGTGATTGTCGTCAGCGGCGAAGGCGGCGGAAAAACGAAGGAGCATTGCAAGGAGCTTGGAGCTGCCGGTTACTTCGAGAAGCCGATCGACTTCAACGCTTTGCGGGTTTGCCTGCAGCAGATGACCAAGACCCGCCGGCATATTCCGCGGATGGAAGTGCGCGTGCGGTTGCGTGTTGCGCTCATGCTAAGCGGCACGGACACGCAGGGAAACAAGTTTGAAGAGCCCGTGACAACTGAGAACGTGAGCCTGAGCGGCTTTCTGTGCAGCTGCATCGCGAAGCTGCCGAACGATTCCATGGTGGACGTCTACCTTGCGAGCCCCGGGAAGGACTACGTAGGCAAGGCGAAAATTGTTCATTCGAAGTCGAAGGACGCGTCCCTTCGGCACTATGGATGCCGATTCATTGAGAAGACTGGCCCCTGGGTGTTGCAGTAAGCGGTGGGAAGGGCGCGTCTTGTGACCAAACCCAAACAGGCTCTGCCTCTAGAATCGGAGAGCAATTCCGGCGGGACGGTATCTCGCTGCCAGGCTCCTGCACGCGTCCTCGCGGTCGACGACGAACCCGCAGCTTGCAAATTGCTCTCCCTTATCCTGGGTCCACCTGCGTTCCGTTGTACCACCGCGAACAACGGCGAAGAAGCTGTCCGGACCTTGCAGCGTGAGCAATTCGATGCGGTGATCTCTGACCTGCACATGCCTGGCATCGGTGGTATGGAACTCCTCTGCCACGTTCGCGTTCATCATCCTCATATGGCGTTTTTGATGATCACGGGCTTGGATGATGTGGACGTGGGTGTGCAGGCGATGCGCTGCGGCGCGGACGATTATCTCGTTAAACCTCTCCGGGAAAGTGCCGTCTTGGCAAGCCTTGAGAGTGCATTACACAAGCGGCAGCTCGAACAACAGATCGAAGCCTATCGCCGAGGCCTTGAAGAAATGGTTGTTGAACGCACTGCGCAACTGCAATCCGCTCTCCAGCAGATCGAGCGGAGCTATGAAGACACACTTCAGGCACTCGGTGCCGCCATCGATCTCCGCGACAATGAAACCGCAGGCCACTCACAGCGTGTGTGCCGCTATTCACTCGAGATCGCTCGCTCGATGGGCTGGTCGGGCAGGCAATTCGAGAGCCTTGCCAGAGGAGCTTTTCTCCACGATATAGGAAAACTTGGAATCCCCGACCGTATACTGCTCAAACCGGGGCCCCTTACCGTGGATGAGCGCAGACTGATGCAACGGCACGTGCAGATCGGCTTCGACCTCATCAAGGGGATCCCGTTTCTCGCTGACGCAGCCGAAATCGTCCTTACGCACCACGAACGGTACGACGGCGGGGGCTATCCGCGCGGGCTGCGGGGGGACGAGATTCTTCTGAGCGCTCGGATCTTTGCCATTGCAGATGCTCTCGATGCGATCACCTCCGACAGACCCTACCGGCGTGCCTCTTCGTTCGCGTGGGCGCGCGAGACAATTCGCCAGTCCTCCGGAACTCAGTTCGATCCCTTGGTTGTGGATGTGTTCGTGAGCATTTCACAGAACACTTGGGCGACAATCGCAAATGACCTGCGCCAACTTGCCGCATGGTCGCCCGAATCGCGAAGACAATGCCGCGTAAATCTTGAGACGATTTCCTGACTAAAATGGCAGTGCGTAGATTTTTTGCCGCTGCTCCCGTGATGGCAATTCCCTCTGGCGTCCACTTTTCGCCGAGATTGGCTATGTAAGAAACTTTAATCCCCTCATGAATTGTCTCGCCGCGCGGCGACACGGACTAAGCCGTAAACGAACTTCTTTATCCGATGAAGTGGACGCAAGGAATCAGCAGCGATCGTAGTCGTGACGAGACTGATGCCGATGCGAACCAAACGTTCCGCTTAGGAACACTCAGGAAACGAACAGATTCTTCTCGCTGGTCTCTTTCGCCGCGCAGTAAAAATCGCAACTGGTGAGTGATCCTCAAAAATCGCAGAGTTAACGTCACTGGAGGTACCGAATTTGAACCATTGGCTCGATTTTGCCCCAAGTCTCCAATCATCATTCTAAACGCCCAATAGGATGAGAAGTCTCCAATGATTGGATCTGCGCTTTGGGCATTCAAATTGCTCAAACAGGCCGTGTATGCGCGTCGAAGCGACTTCACCAACGGGAGTGTCGACCGGCATTGGCTCGGCACGGCCCAGCATGGCGGAGCATTGCGACCTCCCAGACTTCGACGCAAGACAGCAACTCATCTTGGATAATCTGCCCGAGGTGCGCCGTGTGGCCCGCCGAATTCGCGCTCGGCTCCCTGCGCACGTTTCGATGGAAGATCTCATTCACTCGGGTATTGTCGGCCTGATCGATGCGGTGGGAAAGTTTGATCCGGCAAGAAATGTATCTCTGCCGGTGTACGCAAAGACTCGAATCCGAGGCGCGATTTTAGACAGCCTTCGAGCGCTCGACTGGAGTCCGCGTTCTCTGCGCCGGCAGGCTCGCCGAGCCGAACAAGCACGCGGTGAGCTGATCGCGACATTGGGGCGGACTCCCTCTGAACAAGAAGTCGCGGCGCGGATGGATCTTCCGCTCGATGATTACCAGCGCCTCATCACACAACTGCATTGCTTGACCATCAGAGGTCTGCGCAGCCAGTTGGAGTTCAATTCCCAGGAGCACGAGCGCGTCGCGCCGTCCAACGCGAAGAACGAGAATCCCTTTCAGTTATACGTGCGCGAAGAGCGCACCAGGAAACTAACCAAGGCGGTCGAAACACTGGGTTGGAAAGAGCGTCGAGCCCTAGCACTTTATTATTTCGAAGAGAGAACTCAGAAAGAAGTTGGAAGGATTCTGAATATCCACGAGTCGCGAGTATCGCAGATTATTTCGTTGGCAGTGACCCGCCTGCGCGAACGTCTTGGAGACGATAAGGGCTCGGTTTTGCTTCTAACTACGGATGCTCGCGCTCAAATTCCTCAATAGTCTCAGCAGCGGAACCATTTTCGGCCCGGAGATGCACGCTTCAGCGGAGCGGTGTCGCGCATTCGACATACGTCCAGCAGCGTGTATGCAAAAATAATGGATTTGTGCCCAATGTCCGAGTGGCCGACAATCCCACCCGGGACCTGCCTGTGCCTCACCACATCGTCGTGGCTGGGCCGAATTACAGTCCGATTCGCTGGTGTACGCTTAGCCAGAAACCGAGGGAGTGCGCAATGTTCCGTGCCGGAGGGCACGTTCTTTCATGAATGCAAAGAATACAGGCACGAGGATCAGGACGTGGATGGTGGACGTAACCATTCCTCCCACGATGGGTGCAGCAATTGGCTTCATCACGTCCGAACCGATTCCGCTCTCCCACAGGATGGGCAGGAGGCTGGCGAGAACAGCCGTGACAGTCATTAGTTTTGGCCGCAAACGTTGAACAGCCCCTTCGATAACCGCCGCTTCAACGTCTTCATGCTTGAGGAGGGTACCGGAAGCGAGACGTTTGTCGAGTGATTCATGGAGATAAACGACCATGACGACGCCCGTTTCGACCGCAATTCCAAAGAGTGCAATGTACCCCACCCAAACGGCCACACTGAAGTTGTAGCCGAGCCAATACTGGAGAATGAGTCCTCCGGTCATGGCATAAAACGTAGGAAAGATGAGGACAGCGGCTTCCGTTGCGGAATGGAAGACCATGTAGAGGAGCAAAAATATTACAAAGAACACGATGGGCACGATGATCTTCAGGCGTGATTTTGCGCGCAACTCGAATTCATATTCCCCGGACCATTTATAGGTATAGCCTGGCGGCAACCTGAGTTTCTCGCGTAAGAGGCGGTCTGCTTTCGTGACAAATCCCCCGTAATCCTTGGTAGCTAGGTCCAGATAGACATATCCGGTCAGGAGCCCGTCTTCATCTCGAATCATGGCGGGGCCTCGGCTGAAATAGACCTTCGCGACTTCTGAAATGGGAATTTGGGCACCTGTGGGTGTCGCGATCACAACGCGCTTGAGTTCTTCGATGTCATCGCGGAAGTCCCGGCTGTAGCGGACATTGACGGGATACCGTTGACGCCCTTCTACGTTTTCGGCGATGTTTTCACCTCCAATGCCGGAGGTCACGGCTCGATGGACATCTCCTACGGTCAAGCCGTATCGAGCCGCTTCGAGGCGATTGACTTCGATATTGATGTAGAAACCCTCCGCGACGCGTTCGGCGAATACGGACCGGAGTTCCGGGATGCCTCCCAAGATTTGTTGTAATTGTGCCCCCGCCTGTTGAATCACTTCCACATTTGGGCCTTGAATCTTCAGGCCTACGGGAGTCTTGATGCCCGTCAACTCCATGTCGAGCCGATTCTGCACAGGCATGGTCCAAGTGTTGGTTAGGCCAGGAAATTGAAGCTTTTCGTCCATTTCGCGAATGAGCTTTTCATAGGTCATTCCCGGACGCCACTGCTCTCGTGGTTTGAGCATGATCGTGGTGTCGTACATATCCAGGGGAGCATTGTCAGTGGGACTGTTCGAGCGGCCCACGGCGCCAAAGACAGTCTCCACTTCCTGTAAGGATTTTATGATCCGGTCTTGTTGCTGAAGAAGCGTCGAAGCCTGAGTTATGGATATTCCGGGAAGGGCGGTTGGCATGTACAGAGAGGAACCCTCATACAGCGGAGGCATGAACTGACTACCAATGCGCCATGCGAGGGGAAAAGTGACCGCAAGAAAAATAAGGTTGAGCAGAAGTGTCGTTTTTCGGTAGCGCAGGCAGAAGCGGAGAATGGGCAGATAAAGAGCTTGGGTCCAGCGTGAGAAGGGATTTTCTGATTCGGGACGAAGATGACCGCGAATAAAAATGACCATGAGAACGGGAACTAGCGTAATGGCAAGAATAGATGAGAAAGCGACGGACAGTGTTTTTGTCCACGCGAGAGGGCGGAACATCCTGCCCTCCTGCGCTTCGAGAAGAAAAACGGGTAAAAACGAGACGAGGATGACCAGAAGCGAAAAGAAAATCGCTGGGCCTACCTGCTTCGCCCCGCCAATGAGAATGGCTTTCCTGTCTTTGTCCGTAACTTCGGCGCCCGATTGGGCTGCAGACGCCATACGTTCCGACAAGTGGCGATAGCCGTTTTCAACCATGACGATGGAGGCGTCGATAAGGACACCAATGGCGAGCGCCAGTCCGCCGAGTGACATGATGTTGGAGCTGACACGGAGGAAGTACATGGGGATGAAGGAAGCGACCACAGCAATCGGCAGAGCCAGGATGGGAACAAGCGCGGAGCGGAAATGGAAAAGGAAAGCAATGGTCACGAAACTAACGATGGCCACTTCAAGAAGAAGATCGCGCTGTAGAGTTTTGATCGAATCATGAATCAGCCCAGAGCGGTCGTAGCCGGCGACGATCTCGACGCCAGCAGGAAGTGCGGGCTTAATTTCAGCGAGTCTCTTCTTCACGCCATCAATCACCGTGAGCGCGTTCATGCCGTCACGCATGACGATGATGCCGCCGACAGCTTCGCCTTCTCCGTTCCATTCGGCAACTCCTTCCCGAATGTCCGGGCCAAAGGCGACGGTACCAAGGTCGCGGACGAGGACCGGAGTGCCGTTTTTCGTTGCAACCGGAACGCTTTCGAGGTCCTGGAGCGAACGCAAGTAACCCAAACCGCGGATCATGTACCGAGCGCCGGCCATTTCGAGAACGCGGCCACCAACCTCATTGGTCGAATCGCGAACGCGGTCAATCACCATGGAAAGCGGAATGTTGTACGCGCGAAGTTTATTGGGGTCCAGATTCACCTGATACTGCCGGACGAACCCGCCAATGGAAGCAACTTCCGCCACACCCGGAACGGTTTCGAGTTGAAAGCGGAGATACCAGTCCTGAAGGCTGCGCAATTCCGCCAAGCTATGACGGTGAGAACGGTCAATGACGGCATATTCATAGACCCAGCCTGCTCCAGTGGCGTCGGGTCCGATCATAGGTGAAACGCTTTTAGGCAAGACTCCCTGAAGCTGCTGAATGTATTCGAGTACACGGGAGCGTGCCCAATAGAGATCTGTTCCATCTTCGAAAACAACGAAGATATAAGAATCACCAAACATGGTTTGGGCCCGAACGGCTTTCACGTGGGGAGCGGCAAGAAGAGTTGAAACGATGGGATAGGTCACCTGATCTTCAATAATGCTAGGCGGCTGACCTTCCCAGGGAATGTGGACGATTACCTGAACGTCGGAGATGTCTGGTAGGGCATCGAGAGGAATGTTTTTGAGCGACCAGATTCCTGCGAGAAGTAGCAAGAGAGTTCCGGTGAAAACCAGGAAACGGTTGTTCGCGCACCAATCAATGACACGGGAGATCATGGCTACATGCCTCCTTGTGCCTGAAGGCTGAGCTGCTTTGTCGCAAGGGCAGCGCCATTCTTTAGCGCCGTGATGGTGAGCTTCCACGTTCCACCACTTTCAAGCGTCACTTGGGCTTCGTACACACCGTTCCCTTTTTCAGCGAGCGGCGTTACGACATTCATCGCGGCCATGCCCATTTCCGGCATACCGGCCATATAGCTTCGAACGCTGACCTCAGCGCCCGTAACGGGTGAGCCATCGGCGGCGGACAGTTTGACTCGATAGAGATTTGTGCCTTTGTGCGGGGTTTGGGGTTCCATTGCGAAGTCGATTTGAACTGTGTTTTGGGTGCTTGAACTATTCTTAGGTGCTGTTGTGGGTTCCCCTGGAGGAGGGGAAGCATACGAACCAATCGCGGCTTGAAGCTGGCTCTCAGAATCGACCAAGAAATTCGCGGAAGTAACGATCCGTTCTCCCGCTTTCAGTCCCTTGAGAACGATATATTCATCGTTTGCCTGAGGGCCGAGTTGTACCTCACGCGGTTCGAGGTAACCGCTGCCGCGATCCACGAAAACAATTTGCCGGGAGCCTGATTGCAGGACCCCGCTGACAGGAATGGCCAATTGCTTCCCCAGATTCACGTCCACACTTACATTCACAAACATCCCGGGAGAAAGGGTGAGTAGCGGATTTGAGAAAATCAAACGGGCGCGAGCGGTGCGCGTGGTCATGTCCACATCCGGGTAAATGAAATCCACTCTCCCCCGGAATGTACGGCCTGGATAGGAATCCACGGTCAAAGATGCCGGTGAACCCACTTTGATGCGACCCAAGTCATTTTGGAAGACTTGTGCGAGGACCCAAACCGTAGAGAGGTCAGCAACGGTGTAGAGCCGCGTATCCGGCTGCACCATTAAGTTGGGAAGAGCATTGCGCTCGGTGATATAGCCGGAAACAGGAGAGTCAATTTCCAGGGTCTCGCCAACCTGTCCAGTAGTTTCTAGACGGGCGATTTCTTGTGGAGGGATGTCCCATTGCTTGAGGCGTTCGCGAGAGGATTCCTGAAGGGATGCGATGCCTGTCGCAACGCCGGGAACTGTGCTTTGCGAGAGATTTTGCGCATTCTGCTTAGCAAGAAGGTATTCGCGTTCGGCGGTAACAAGTTCCGGGCTGTGAATGGTAAACAGCGCCTGGCCCTTCTTCACGTATTGGTACGTGGCATCCGCAAAAACCTTCTCGATGTGGCCTGAAATGCGCGTTTGCACGTAAGAAACGCGGCGTTCGTCAATCGCGACCGTCCCCGTTGTGCGAATGGTGTCCGTCAAATCCTTCCGCTCGACGACCCCGAACTTCACACCAATGGATTGCAGGCGGTCGGGCGAGAGCTGAATGGGAGAGAGTGGTGTCTCCGCGGATGGAGATGGCACCGTGGGAGTACTAACCTCCTGCTGCGGCGTAGGATAGGAAGTGGGTACAGCGGAAGTGTGTTTCCCAACGGGACGGTGCGACCACCACCAGAAACCCGCGAGCACTCCGACTAGAACGACGTTTGTGACGAGCACGATGATGAATGCAGTTCGATAGTTTTTCATGGAACGGTTCCTTTGTGCCGTCGTTCAGCGCAGCGTTGCTCCAGTTACTTCTTCCATTTGTGCCAAGGCGGTTTCGTGTTCTGAGAGCGTCTGCCAGTATTCTTCGTCAAGCTTCAAGACATCGAGGAAGGATGCGAGCAAGGCCTGGAAATCCTGGCGATTGGATTGATACGCGGCCATTCCCGCCTGTAGCTCGGCGCGCGCTTGCGGCATTAAGCCTTCGCGATAAATCTTCAGCAACTCCGCTGATTTTTCCGCCGTGAGAAATTGCTGGCGAAGCTGGAAGGCGGTCTGCTGCGATTGCATTTCAAATTCACTCTTTGCGCGGTCCCGGTCGGCCTCGGCTTGGGCTAGTTCGGGCCGTTGGCGACGGCTCCGGTAGATCGGAATGCGCATGCCCACGGTGAATTGGTAATAGGCACGGAATTGCGAAGGGTCTGTGCGCTGCCACATTCCTTGAACATTGAAATCGGGATAGAAATCCTTCTTCGCAAGGTCGATCTGCAATCCCTGGCGCTCCACCATCTTTTGCATACCGGAGAGTTCGGGATTGTTGGCTTTCGCCTCGGCCAGCAACTGATCGAAGTTATAGACAGGCGTGCTTTCGGAGAGTTCGGCTGTATCGATGTCCGTCGAGGTTTGTGAGCGGTTCAGGAGATTCTTCAGCTGTGCTTGCAATTTCCCCTGTTCCAGTTGATTCATGTTGATTTCTCTTAAGAGCTTCGTGCGTTCGAGTTGTGCCTGGAGAACGTCCTGCTGATTTCCAAGGCCGTTCCGATAGCGTGACTCCGCTGCCTGTTCAACCTGCTGTAGGAGTTCGGCGTCTTCGTCGAGAATCTCTTGACGTTTGGCCAGATAGCCGAGTTGGAAGTAGGCCATCTTCACAGCAGCCAGCACCGCACGTCGGAGAGATTCGTATTTTTGTTGGGACGCATCCGCGTCTTTTTGGGCGATCTCACCGCGAAGCCGCAGCTTGCCGGGATAGGGCAAGTCCTGCGAAAAGCCCACCCCGATGTACGCGAAGTCGCTGTTGGTGTACCCCGCGAAAGGCCGGGGACTCCCCACGTTCGTTTGCTGCAAGACCACTTGGGGATCGGGTAGCGTGGCGGCCTGTGTCGGAATCTGCTTCGCCGATTGCCAACTGTGCCTCGCCGCCTGTATCTGAGGATTGTTCTTTTCCGCCTCAGTCAAAAGATCCGTGAGTTGTGTGGCTGTCCCGGCTGGAGCGTCTTGAGCGCGGGCGCGGGGTGCTGCAAATACAAGGAGCGAGACTCCGAGAATCCAAATCGAAACGAACTTCATAAACTGTCCTTTCGCGGCATCGAGTCAAAGGCAGAGCGACCTCGACGCAGGTGATCAAAGCATGGGAAACAAGCGCACACAGACACCTTTGCGGAGGGTTAGCTGTGATCAGGACAGATTTAGATCAGGAAGGTGCAAAGAAGGGATTGAAAGGATGGCGGTGAAGGGTTTTCGACGACCAGAACTCTGCTGTAAGGTCTGACGCTCGGAACCGCAAGCGTATCCTGCGATACGGCGATGGTGACGGCCAGTCCAACCTCAACCCCTTTGAACTGCAATTCTGGTAGTGGGGCTTGCGACGCAACGCAGCAGGATTTGTCTGAACTTCTGGACAATTGCGTTCCTGCACCGGGAGCGTACATCTGATCGCATGGCGACGGGGTTGTCGCCTCCGCGCACTCCGCCATTTTTGAAGAAAGCAAGGCACAAGCCGAAAGTGGCATCAAGCCAGCGGCAAAGACGCTGAACGCGAGACCGAAAATAAGTACCCGTCGCATTAACTTCCAGTCTAGCAGGTAAACGCCCCTCATAGTCTTTAAGCATCCTAGCGTGTCTCGGTCCTGCGTGATGTGACCTCCGTCACGCTGCGATGCATCATCCATCACAGAACAGAAAGTGACTAGAACAGTAAAGGGTCAGGCGTCACGTCGCCAAGAATATTCTCAGCCCCGCACTGTCAGCACCGGACACATGGCTTGCGAGACTACCTTGTGAGCGGTGGGGCGCGCGACGTGCGTAGCAATGCCTAGGCGCCCGTCCGCGGAGCGGACTCCGAGAACGATCAAATCAGAACCGATTTCCTTCGCTACTTTCAGGATCTCCTCAGACGGAATGCCCTGTCTCACGACATAGGCCAAGCGGCATTCAAACTCCGCGCCCTTCGGCACCTGGGCTCGCAGCATCCGAACAGTCGAATCTACATATTGTTCTGGGCGAACGAGGTCGCCAGTCTCACCCTTTTCGACCACATTCATTAGAGTTAGCTCGGCATGACGCTCGAAGGCGAGCGAGAATGCCAACGGCAAGGCGCTCAAAGATTCCACCGTAAAATCTATGGCGAGAAGAATCTTATTGATGTTCCAATGAGCGGCGCCTTCTCTCGTCGCGTGCGGACCAACAGTCAGCACAGGACATTCTGCTCGACGAAAGATGGCCTCGGCTTGGGATCCCAACATGAACTTCTCCATTCCGGTCCGTCCCTGAGTGCCAATTACAATCAAGTCGATATCATGATTCCGTAGCACTCGCGAGAGGAAATCCCAGACTTCTCCGTCGCCGACCAGGATTTCATGCTTAAGGCCCCGGAGCTGTTCGTCGAGTGTGGAACTAAGATTTTTGAGTTGTTCATCCGCAGATTCAGCGCTGTGGGGAAATACTGTTGGCGGAATCAAGGAGTAGGAATCTGGAGTCCTCACGTGCACACCTAGGACGTGCGAGTCGTACAATCGTGCAATCGCTGAGACGAACGGCAATGCTGCTTCCGCCGCCGAGGAAAAATCAGTTGCATAGAGAATATGTTTGAACGAAAGTGACGTTCTCGTTGCAATTGCATTCATGAGGAGCCTCCTTGGACAGGAAATAGTTCATCAAAAATAATCGTGAAATGGGTCCAATAGGGACTGCGCAATTCTCGTGCCAAATACAGTGGCCGCTGTTTCGTTGGGAGATCATTCGGACATGTCTCCAATTCGCCGATGCGTCACAGCTTTCCGAGTCAAGGTGCATGAGAATGGCTTCCGCTGTAAGTCATTCCGCAACAACGTAGGTTTGCTCCGCGCGAACGATAAAGGGATTGGGCGCCGGCCCCACATACTCAAAGCGGAAGCAAGTCCTTGCTCCTTATCCCGCTGCAGCTTGCTTCCTGACGCTCTCGGGGGACTGTCGTTGAGTGACAGCCCGAAGCGTTCTGAGAACTTCATCGCTAGACAACTCAGGCTCTTTCCCTAGGGCGACAGGTTCTGTCCGCAGCAGTATGTCGTCCATCGAAATGACACCCACGAGAGAGCCGTCCGCGGCAATAACTGGAAGTCGGCGAACTTTGGCTTCTCTCAAAGTTTGCAGTGCTAAGTGAATGTCGTCATCCGGCGCGCACGAATAGAGCTTGCCCGACATGACGTCTGCTACGGTGATCTCGCCCGAGGGCCGACCACGCGTTCCGAGAGCGATGCAAATGTCGCGATCCGTGACTACACCAATCACCTTTCCATCAGCCGCCTCGACAGGAAGGAATCCACAATTCGCATTCCACATCAGCTCGGTTGCTGAACCGAGATTCGTTTCCGGCTGGCAGTAAAACGGTGTTGCAGTCATCACTTCTTTCACTTTCATTGGCTTCCTCTTTCCACTGACTTTCTGGTTGAGCCTTTCGCTCCCGAATGACTCAAAACCAACGCCTTGCCCGCGGGAATTCAAAATTTGGGACGTACGTCAGCTTCCTGTTCCAAATGATCAGAGGCCGGGACTTGTAAAGCCCGCACGACAAAACGATGGGGGGCCGCACCTACGTAATTGAAGGGAAAACAAGTGACCAGCGTTAGCTCACGCTTGTCCGTGGCCGCTAAGACTTCAATGTTGGCCGGCGAGACGACCCGCGTCGATTCCACTCGATACTGAAATTGTCCTTTGAGAGTATGGAGAGTGATTATGTCCCCGGGGCGAATATAACGAAGGGACCGGAAGAAACTGTCTCGGTGACCTGCGAGGCCTACATTACCCCACTCTCCCGGCATCGGGGTTCCGGGAAGATGGCCAACCCCTCGGCGCAGGACTTGAGAAGAATCGCCTTGAAGAATGACGGCTTTGAGTGCTAGCCGCGGTATGTCGATCTCGCCAACCCGCTCGCCAATTCCAGGCAAGGGCGGTTCAACGATACAGACATCATGAGCAAATTTACGCAACTGAATGGCCTGGTAGGTCTGGGCGTCCGCAAGGATGTAACCCGCATAACCGACTGCGACGAGTCCTGCAATAAGGAAAATGTAGAACGCCAAACGAAGGCAAGACTGCAATACCGTCCGACGCCTGGCCAGAAACTGCTTTGTGACGTTCATTCAACCAGCCCCACTGGATTGGGACGACAGACCTGCTTCAGTAAAAGTCCACCTGGGCCCGAAGGCTCGTCCTAAGAGTTGTCTCTTCGAGCCCAGCGTGGGTAATTGGCGATCAGCCTTTCTGAAAGGCTTTCAAGGTTGCTGCGATCGCCAGGGCGAACATTCCCGCCAAGGCAATCAGCGGCACATTGCTCGCTGTTGCCGGCAGCTTCTCCCGAACCTCAGTCGTAGGAGTTGTTGGGCGAAGCTCTCTTGGTAGGTTTGCATGGGTTACTTCCGTTTTGGTTGGCAGTGGAACTTCTGTCATCGCCTTAGACTCGGTCGCAACGGGGTGTCCGTGGGACCTCTTCTCTCGATCGATGACCGTCATGGGTTCCTCAGTGGTGATCGTTGCGGTGATGGTTTGACCCCGCCTCAATTCATGCAACGACCTCTCTTGCCCGTTGATTTTGACGGTGGCCCACTCGGGTATTTTGTAATCCACTACCTCGCCTTCCTTCGTGTGAATGACCAGGTAGCGGGGGCTGGCGTGAAAGACTTTTCCTTCCGTGATTTCCACTGTCTTCACCATCATCGGTTTTTCGGTTGTAAGGATTTCATCAGTCAGTGTCATGCCGGGCTTCAACTCATGGAGAGCCAGCTTTTGCCCTTCGATGTTGAAGCGCTCCTCGGGCGGAATCCGGATGGCTTCAAGAGAACCATCCGCAAGTCGGACCACCAGGTGGTTTCCTTCAATGTACGCCACGGTTGTGTGCCGAGTGTCCACCGTGATTTTGTCCGGCCCGGTCTGTTTATGCTCCACGGTCTTTTGCTGTGCGATTGCCTGGCCTACATATGCCACCGAGGCCAGCGCAACTACGGCAAAGGATGCCAGGATATTTCTTACGATTTGTTTCATGTGCTTCTCCCTTCCAGAAGCTTGTCTAGGTTCTTTTTGTACTCGGGCGACACCTGGACTGTGCAGGCGAAGTCCCTCGTAGGATCACTTAGGTACCGGGACTTAGCACGCCAGAAGAGGAGCGACTGCCCGCTCATCGCGTACCCTAGTACGGCAAATGCAATCCGGGTTCCCTAAACGAGTGCAATTCTTTTGTTAGTCTGAGCCGCGAAGTCGTTCGGTGTCGTTGCATCCAGGAGGCATTCGAAGCGCGGCAAACGACAGTTTCGCATTGAATACGCTCGGCTTAAATGTGCGACGTTTAGAAGCGCTTGCGATGGTGCAGAAAATGACCCGCTGGTTTCGCATGGCGGCATGGACTGCACTTATGCATAATCCGTCGAATTTTTGAACGCAGGTAGCTTTGTGTTCTAACTTTTTGACGCTATGTGGTCGCCGTCGCATGACCCGGAGCAGTAATCAGCTTTTGCTCAACGACTTGCGATATGCCGAGAACTGGCACGCGAGGTGCCTACCAAGAGTTGCTTCCCTATCTGGTCGGAATGAGAAGCGTTCCCACTCTTTGGGGGCGGGCAAGACGATGGCTGCCAATGATGGAATGACTGGAAATGACTTAACAAAGGCGTTGGTGATTTCCGCTTCCGAGGAGAACCGTGCTGCCCTGTCAGAAGCTCTCGCTGCCGATGGTTTCGTGCCAGCGTTGTGTAGCTCCGTGGCCGAGGCGCGCAAATTCATAGAAACCGACGACGCTGAGGTCGTGTTCTGTGACGACTGCCTGCACGACGGCACTCTCGAAGACGTGGTTGCTGAAGTGACCAAGCGTCACCGACCTACTCCAGTGATCGCCGTGTCTCGGACGGGTGAGTGGGGCGAATATTTTGAAGCCCTACGCATAGGAGCGTTTGAGTACCTGTCCTTGCCGCTGAGGCGCGATGAATTGGACCGCGTGCTTGCCTCGGCTCTGGGTAAGGGTTTCAGATCAAACGATAAAGTCAAAGTTGAGGCCAGAATTTAACGAAAGGCTGGGCGTGCCGCATGTTTTCCAAGTGTGCTAATCCATCTTGTGGAACGGAGTTCGATTATCGACAAGGCCAATTCTTTCGTTTTTATAAGCGCCCCGTGGATGACGGGCAGCCGGACAATACTCATTCGGTCGAGCATTTCTGGCTCTGTGGGCCTTGCTCCGAGACTTATTGTTTGGAACAAGCGCGAAGCGGAGGCCTTTTGATCAAATTGCGCTTTGAAAAAGCGCTAGGAGCTGCCACCGCCCAGACAGAGTCAGCGGATTGATCAACCTTCCGTTGTCATGCCTGGAGCATGCGAGTACGCCTGCCCTTCCATCCTGGGCGGGAGCTGAGATTCGCTAGGCCGTGGCGTGCGTCGCAGCGAGCCAGTAGAATGAAGCATCAGGCAGCGTACGGGCACCTCCAACTCTGAAGACAGGCGATGAATACTGATCAATCGCGGTTCGAATCCGCCTTAATGTCCTTCCGACACCAAGTCAGCATTTTCAGTATTTTGAATCTTTTTGTAATTGCCTCTCTTTTGTTAGCCCACGTTCTACTGGCCCCCTACTGGGGCCGGCTCTCGCCGACGCTGTTCGTAGCACTCGGCATTGGATTTCTCTTTCATGCAACTATCCTCACTTGGATTCAGTCACGGCCCAGCACCATTACCCCGAAAATGATTCTGTTTGTAACGATTGCCTCAATCTCCGTCAATATCGGTCTGACATTAGTCGCTGCGGCCACGAATCATGAAGCCAGCCAGTACTTTGCCCTTATGATTGTCCCCATCCTGGAAGCCGCTTTTCGTTTTTCTTTTGTGGGAACTCTACTCGTAGTGACCATTGCAGATCTTTTGAATTTTTTTTGGGTGTGGGAATACTACCGGATCCATTCCTCCCAAGAGTTCAGCGAGTACCTGGAAGCCGGCACCGTATCTCTTATTTACACTGTGGTTGGCATTGTAGTTTGGATCTTGGTTAGACATCTTCAACAGAACGAAGCCTATCTGGCCAGAAATTTTGAGGAGCTTCAGAAAACGCGGCAACGACTATTAGAAGAGGAAAAACTGGCTGCCGTAGGCCGCCTGTCGAGCGCCATCGCCCATGAAATTCGAAATCCTGTTTCCATGATTTTGAGCTCACTAGGCTTAGCTGCGCAAAATGATCTTAGTGAATTCAAGCGTCACGAAATGTTTGACATTGCGGCAAAGGAAGCTGCTCGGCTTGAGAAACTTACCACGGACTTTTTGGCATACGCGAGGCCTCAGCCTTTGACCACAATCTTCGCTTCTGCTTCCGATATGCTTTTATATGTTGCCAGCGCTTGCAAAGCTTATGCTCTGGAAAAGGGCGTTCGCCTGGAAGTCGAAGCGGAATCCGAATTGAATATCGATATGGATGCCTCAAAGATAGAGCAAGCTTTGTTGAATCTCGTCAAGAACGCGATTGAGGCTTCCCAACCACAGCAATCGGTCACTCTGAATGGGCTGTTTACCAAGAACGGAGCACTTTGGCTTGAGGTCCACAACACTGGACCTGCAATCCCGAAGGATGTGTTAAAAGAAATCTTTGAACCGTTTTTCACTACAAAACAAGACGGCACCGGCCTGGGTCTCGCTATTGCGCGAAATATTGCCCGCGCTCATGGGGGAGATTTGTTCTTGAGGGTCAATGAACCTGGACGCGTCTGCTTTACGCTTGAGCTGCCTGCGACGATTTCTGGGAACAATAATGAAAGTGAGAAAAAATGGGCCGTATCCTGATCGTCGATGACGAGCCACATATGAGGAGAATCCTAGCGTCCACGCTTTCTCTTGATCGGCACGTCTCGACCGAAGCAGGCGGACTCTCTGAAGCCAGAGTTCATCTGGGTGCTGAGGATTTTGACGCTGTTTTCACGGATCAAAAAATGGGGGACGGCGAAGGTCTGGACGTACTCGCCGCCGTGCGCGAGGCTGACCCAACACTTTCCGTCGTCTTTCTGACAGCTTTCGCGACCATTGAACTCGCTGTGAAGAGCATGAGAGAAGGCGCCTTCGATTTCGTCACGAAACCATTTCAGCCGGAAGTCGTACGCGCTGCTGCGAAACGCGCATGTGAGCGCACAACGCTGGTTCGTGAAAATGACTTACTGCGAGAAACAGTTGGCCGCCTGGAAGGTTCTTCGGAAATCTTCGGGAACTCGGTCGCGATGGACAAAGTGCGGGACCTCATCGCACGCGTGGCACCAACCAATGCCCCGGTCCTGATCCTGGGAGAAACCGGAACGGGGAAAGAGCTTGTCGCGCGAGCCATTCACCGAAACAGTCCTCGTGCACCCAAACCTTTTATCGCCCTCAATTGCGCGGCGCTTCCACCAACTCTCTTGGAAAGCGAGCTCTTCGGTCATGAACGGGGCGCTTTCACCGGAGCCGATCGGAGTCGTGGAGGGCTATTTGAGGCCGCTCACGAAGGTACGCTTTTTCTCGACGAGATTGGCGAAATGCCCCCAGATGCGCAGGCGAAACTCTTACGCGTGCTCACAGATGGCCAAGTGGTTCGGATCGGAGCTACCAGACCTCGCCAAGTCGATGTTCGGGTGATTGCGGCGACCCATCGTGATCTCCAACAGCGGATGCGCGATGGATTATTTCGAGAGGACCTGTACTATCGCCTGGCGGTTGTGCCAATTCCGGTGCCACCTTTGCGGGATCACTCCGAGGATATTCCAACTCTTTGCGAGCTATTTCTACACCAAGCATCCCGGGACCTCAAAGTCCCGAAGCACGAACTCAGCCCAGGCGCATTAAAATATCTGATGAATTATTCTTTTCCCGGGAATATCCGCGAACTTAGAAATCTGATTGAACGAGCGTGTATTCTCTCCGTGTCCAAACAGATTGAATTGGAAAGTTTTCCTATCGCTGATTCTCAACGAAAGTTGGATACCCCCGATGTGAGAGCTCCGAGGAACTGGGTCGATTTTCTTCCGGAATCTGTACAGCTCAGAGAATTTCTCGGTGAGGCCGAGAAAACTTTGATTGAACGGGCATTAAAAGAAACCGGAGGCGCACAAGCAGAAGCTGCCCGCCGCCTCGGTCTCTCTCGTAGCGATCTGTCCTACAAGCTTTCGAAATATGGTATCAAGCCCTCTGCGGGTGAGTGAGCCAGTATCCGATTTAGCGTTCGGCCTTGGTTTCATGAACATCTGTAGTGTTCGAAGTAGGGGCGCTCGAAGCTTCATTCGATTGCGCGAATCCCGCGCGAACGCCTAATTCATGTACGAGTCTTCCGCCATTGTGAGCTGTATTCACCAGGATCACGGCGCCAGCGCTGTAGAAAAGTAGAAACGCAAGCGGGAGGATTCGAGCCGAAATGGTGGTTGCTTCGCGTTTCAACAAACGGGGGAGAAACAATAGAGCCGCAAAGATCAAAGTCAGAACGCTAAATACAATGCGAGTAGTTTCTGCCAAATCTTCGTGTCGTTCCAGAACCGCACTCACTGCTGCTGTGCGTTGCGCTACTTCTCCTGCTGCTTCGCCCGTCGCGACCGCAAGAAAAGTCCCGGCGGTCCCCAGTAGCATTAGTGCAAGCGCTGCGATTAGAAAAGGACGGCCTTTAGAGGGGCTCATAAGAATCCCAGCAACTATAAAAAGTGGCGCGACAAGGAGCAGTGCGATGGGAAAGTGAATGACGAGCGGATGAAGCTCTGTCCAACTCGGTATGGGTGGTAGTGCCTGCAATGCGATCATCGTGTTTCTCCTCTCCCTCAAGGTCGGTGGCCGCCCAAAGCGGACGGCTCTTCCTCGACCGACCGCTTAGCTCACTGCTTTGTATTTTTCTTTTGGTTTGAAGCAGTTTTTGCACTTCGCAAAGTTCAAATCCACAGTTGTAAAACCGCACACCGTGCAAACGTAGTATGTGCGTGACGTGGAGCCCTTGAGTATGTCCAGATTCTTTAATGCATCGGCGAAGAACTTGGCATGTTCTACTTCCGTATTCTGCGCTTGCGTAAGAGTCACGATCGCTGGCACGTACGCGTCCTGTCGTGCCTGTGCGACAAACTCGGGATACATCCTCTGAAATTCGTAACTCTCGCCATCGATCGCAGTTTCGAGGTTCTCACGAGTGGATTTCACAACAAGCTCTTGCATGGAAACGCTCGGCGTGCCTCCAAGTTTGAGAATCGTGTCTTCATGGTTGTTACCATGGACTTCCTCCGCGGCCGCCGTGGCTCGGAAAAGGCTTGCGACCGCTCCGTAACCTTCCTCGTCGGCTTTTTGCGCAAACGCCAGATAGCGTGCATGCGCGTTCCGTTCCCCGTTAAGCGCGGTCTCCAGGTTCCGCACAGTTTTAGTTGATGCCGTGTCTCTGGGCGCTGCTGGCAGCTGGCCAGTGATTAGTAGAGTCGCCACCGCAGTTGCGCACGCCCGTGATATGAGCTTCCGAGTGCCTGACATTTCGCATTCCTCCATTTGGTTCGAAATCATTCGAACGACAGCCTCGGTATCGCAAGAGAAATGCCAATGTCTTGAGACAACTAACTGCATGGATTCACATGCTTTTGTGGAGCAGGTCTTCTTGGGCTGCCTCACTTCGTCAAAATCTTTGAACAGAACCCATTGTTGTGTTCAAGGATTCTCGTCTTAAGGAAATGGGCGGAGGATTCTTTCCTCGCCGGGGAAGTGATTTCCGAAACCCAAATCTGTGATGGAAATCACGGGGAGAGGCCAATTAGAAGCAGATTATTACTTTCGGACTGGCTCACAATTAAGCGGCCGCGGAAAGTAGCTCAAAGGCGCCAATGCCTCGTAAGTTGAACAAACGGAGGGCAAAGCAGTCACAAACCGTGCGCGTACCCAATGGGAATGAACGGCATCTGTAGCACCACGTGCAGCTGTGGAAGGCGAACGCGCCTACACTCACTCATCGTTGTGGCTAGTCTCATGCATTAGCGTCCTATCAGAGAAAACATTCTATGAGTAACGCGCAACAGCTTCGGGTGCTTCTCCTGATCGTTTTCGTGGCCGCATGTGGCGCACAATCAGTCGCGTTTGCAGGCGACACGCCGCCAAAAGCGCCCGCCACAGTACAGCAGCATCCGTCTCGGCAAGAAGTTTCCAAAGCTCCCCAAGCGGAACCTCGGCGACAGTCGAAGCCCCCCGAGTATTCAATTTCGCTCGAGTCCAATCTCGTGGTGCTGGATGTGCTTGTGACTGATGAAGATGGGAACGTCCTAAGTAACCTGAAAAAAGAGAACTTTCGCATCTTGGATAACGGAAAGCCTCAAATCGTCACTCATTTCGCGCCGGCCGAGGATCCGATCACGGTCGTCATTTTGATGGAGTATAGCGGCCTCGCTTACGACTATTTTGCTTACAAGGCTGCCTATTGGGGTAGCGGGTTCCTGAGTCATCTTGATGGAAAGGACTGGGTAGCCCTCATCACCTATGACATGCGGCCCACCATTCAAGTCGATTTCACGCGCAACAAGGCGGAGGTACAAGATGGGCTCAGCACGCTGTCGTACCCCGGGTTCAGTGAGGCCAACCTGTTTGACGCCGTCCTAGACACCCTCGAAAAACTTGAGCATGTTCAAGGCAAGAAATCCATTTTGCTGATAACCACCGGCATCGACACTTTCAGCAAAGCTAGTCTGGACGAGACCTTCAACAGGCTTAAAAAGAGCGACGTGACGGTATTTTGCGTGGGTGTTGCAGAAAGCGAGTATCAAATGGCAGAAACGCGGAGCGGCGTCTCGGCCATCGGCTATCTACAGTCAAAGAATCAACTGCAGACGTTTGCAAATCTCACGGGCGGAATCGCCTATTTCCCAAGGTTTGAAGGCGAAATTCCAGACATCTTCCGCAGCGTGGTGGGGTTTCTTCGAAACGAATATGACCTGGGGTTCTCGCCGTCGAAGGAAACACTCGACGGCAAATACCACAAGTTGAGAGTAGAGATCGTGGCAAAGGACGGCCGCCCGCTACGAGTCGTCGATAAGAGGGGCAAGAGTAGAAAAGTCGAAGTCTATGCCCGTCAGGGCTACATGGCGAAGAAGAGTGGAAGCAAGCAATAGCGGGTTGCCTGCTCGCTGGAGGAGATCCAAATGAGAGGCATGTTTCGACGCCTGGTGGCGTTGGTTGTAAGTCTACAAATCAGTTTTCTCGGAGTGACGCTAGAGGGCAGCTCGGCAAGACAGATGGCCGCGGCCACTAGTTTGGACCAGGTACCTGTGAGCGGCCAGTCGCCCCAACAGAGTCCGCTCCGCGCCCTTTTACAGAAGCCTTATGCGGAGCTCTTTGACTTGGCACCGACACTGGAGTTTAGCGCCTCGGAGATTGAGGTTCAGCGGAAGACATTGGGGAAGGGCAAAGACTTCTGCGTTTCGCGTTTCAAGGAGCATGGAAAGCAATACGGGAAGCAAATCGATGCGGCGCAGAAAGATCTGAAGAAAAAGACAGCGAGCCTAACGGAAGACGAGCGCAGTCGAATCCACTGCAAAATCCAGAATCTCGAATTGCTGAGGAGTGAAGCACAGGCACTTTCGGGACATGCCATTCCAACCGCATACGCTAATCTGAACGCGAAATTGGACGTCATTGAGAAATGGCCCGCTCTCTATAAGCAGACAGAACAGGAAATTGCCAGTGGCGCGTACGTGAATCGTCGCTGGGGAGATGTCAAGGATATCGGATTCCGCGTTATCGCTGAAAACCAGCAAGACGACATCAAGAAAGGCCAGCAGGCAATCGAGGAGATGAAGCGGTCCGGGCTCTTGCCACCAGAAGTCGAGGACAAAGCAATTCAGGAGTACGTGAATTCAGTTGCACAGCGCATCGCCCAGAAATCTGACCTGAAGATTCCTCTGCACGTTGCGGTTCTCCAATCGCGCGAAATCAACGCGTTCGCGCTGCCCGGAGGCTATCTTTTTCTTGAACGAGGCCTCCTCGAGGCGGCCGATGATGAATCGGAGCTGGCGGGAGTCATTGCACATGAAATGGCGCACGACGCGGCGCGACACGCGAACAAGTTGATGAAGCGAGCCACCATCGCCGGGATTTTTTATCAAGCAGCCCAGATAGCGGCGATGGTACTGACCGGCGGCGTGGCCGGCATTGGGACATATTACGCGCTGCAGTATGGCTTCTACGGCCTTGGCTTAGTCCTGAATCTGAACCTTCTGGGTGTAAGCCGCGATTACGAAATGGAGGCCGATCAGCTTGGTATCCAATATTCTTGGAACGCCGGTTATGACCCAAGTGGGTTCATTCGGTTTTTCGATAAGATCGCGACGCGCGAAGGCTACGTAAACGGAGCAAGCTGGTTCCGCACTCACCCGCCCTTCTACCAGAGAATGGTCGACACCAGGCGAGAAATCATGTTTCTGCCAGCCAAACCAGACATGATCGTGCAGAATTCTGCCTTCGAGCAAATGAAGAAGGAGCTGGCACCGATCGCAGCGGCGGCAAACAAGGAAGAAATGGGAAAGCCCAGTTTGAAGATTACCCGGGAGCAGGGATGTGAGCCTCCGAAGAGACTCGAATACACGCCAGGGCAGCCGATTGAGGAACTCTGCGCTGCGCCGATTCAAACGATAGCCGAACCCAAGCAGTGACTTAAAGGGGGAATTCACCCCCTAATTAGATGAAGGATGCGGCGCGTGTCCGGACGCGTTAATCATACGAAGAATCGCGGGGCCCTTGCCTTCTTGCTGAGCCTGACGGCAGTCGCGCTGTATCTCTGCTATGTTCTGATTGCTCCTTTCCTGAAGCCGATTCTCTTTTCCGCCGTCCTGGCTATTCTCTTTTATTCGCTCCATTCGCGTATTCTTCGGTGGTTTCGGAATCGCAATGTCTCCGCACTCGTGTCTACTTCTCTTGTCATATTGTTCATCGCTTCCGCGACACTGTTTCTTGGCCGGGCGCTAGCAACGGGACTGCGTGACATCTACCAATCGCTGGGTAGTTCGGGTGACGGGAGCGAACGCCTGAGCGTTTACCTCATTCGTCTGTTTGAGAGGGCAGTGGAGCTGGCGAGCCGCTACCTGCCAATTTCTACCTCTGATTTGCGAGCTGCGACCCTGAGCCAAGCTGAGAAGGCGGTTGCTGCGCTTCTCAATATGACGGCCGGCGCTCTTGGAAGCATTACAGCTCTGCTCGCTAACGCTTTGATTGCCTTTTTCATTTTGTTCTTTTTTCTTCGAGACGGTAGAGCGATGTTGCGCCGCGCCGCGGTCCTGCTCCCGCTCAATGCGGATCAAGCAAGAAGACTTTTCGCTCGTATTAAAGACACTCTCAACGCCATCGTATACGGGACCCTTACCATGGCGGGGCTCCAAGGTGCCCTAACTGGTATCGCCTTCTGGATTTTGGGCGTTAGTTCGCCTGTCTTGTGGGCGATCGTTACCGCGCTCTGTGCACTCTTGCCGGTAATTGGAACAGCAGTCGTTCTCCTGCCCGCGATCTCGATGCTCGTCTTCAGCGGTCACTGGATCAAAGGCCTCATTCTCCTCGCATGGGCAATGATCGTTGTCCACCCCGTAGACAATTTGTTGCGCCCATATCTCATCGGGGGCCGCACAAAACTCTCGACTCTTTATGTTTTCTTTGCACTTCTAGGAGGATTGAAAGTATTCGGTCCTCTTGGAGTGTTCATCGGCCCGATCGGTCTGGCGATTACGTTGGCACTCTTTGGCTTTCTCCGCGAAGAAAAGCGCTCAGGTAGCTGGAGTTTTGACGCTGAAACGTCGCTATCTCCACCCAGATAGCACTGTATTGAGAGTTGTGGCCATTCATGGATATCCCCGGCGCAATCGGGTCGCAACCAACCTCCTGAGCCAAGAGGTTCTTGCCTTTGCCTGATTCCGCTACACTTTCTTCGATTGTAGCACCGCGTCAGAGAAGAGGCAAATCTCTGGCAAGGCGCAAGTAGCAGCAGGGCTATGTATTCCAAAAGAATCGAAGGAAATCCGACCCGTGGCTCAAGAATGCTCCAGCCTACGTGCAGTTCTGGCGGGACATTCCGGGGCAAGAGAATCCGAAGCGAGATGTTTTCGCTATCGGTATTTGCCGCACCCGCACGATTGCCGAACCCCGCGCGGCCGAGACCTTCGCACAGAAAGCCAAGCGTGGCGTCATCCAGCCATATCTAAAGACCGAGAACGGCATCCGCGAGGTAGACCTTTGTCCAACACTCGCGGCAACGCTCAAGAAATACGTGGGCCTTCGCACCTTCGGGCTGCTATTCTGCACGAGCACTGGTGCCCAACTCCTGCAGGCGAACACTCTCCAAGACAGCCTCCGCCCCATCCTCGACGGGATGAAACATGTCAACGGTGGCTTTAACATCTTCCGGCGCTTCCGAATCATTCACCTTGAGAAATCTGATTGCCCAGAGGCTCTCAAGCATTTTTGGAGCGGACACGCACCGGTACACGTATCCGAGAGGTACGTGAAACTTCTCAACGATCGTGCTTATCGTTTGGATTGGGCCAAGCGTGTGGGAACAGGGTTTGTGCTTCCAGTTGGCTGACCTGGCCTACTGCATCTGGGACGGAAAACTGCGTAAGTTTTTGAAACGATGGTGGACGAGAGGGGATTCGAACCCCCGGCCTCCTCGTTGCGAACGAGGCGCTCTCCCAGCTGAGCTACTCGCCCACGAGTAGCAGAAAAAATCTTAGCAGACGATTCCGTCCTTGCCAACCAAACCGCCTGGCCAGTCTGTCTCAGGGATCAATTCGCAGGGAGAACCGGAAGTGCAGCCGCAGCGCCGGCGCCGCTCCACCCGCGCGATTTCGCGCTGCTGTGCCTCTTCCCGCTATTGCTGCTGATCCAGCGGCGCGCCCGTGCGTTGCGCGACGATGCTCCGCGCTTTTTCATACAGCGCGCGCGCTTGCGGAATCGCTTCCACAGCCTTCTGCACTTGCGGATCGGCTTCCAACAGCACCTTCATTCCTTCCTGCATGCCGAAAGTCGAAAGGAACACTTCCTGCTTTATCTTACGCTCGATCCAGTCTTTGTTTTCGGAGAAATCCGGTTCCGTGTAGCGCACGTTGTGCTTCGCGAGGTAGTCGCGGAACGTCTTCATCACGTCGCTGTCTACCTCGAAGTCCTTCGTGATGGTCGGCTTGTTGCCCAGAAAGTACCGCGTGAATCCGCCCACGCCGCCTTCGAGGAAATAGAAAACGTCGTTTTTATAGAGCGTTTCCTGAAAGTGATTCAGTTTCGGCTCGGGCACCTCGATGTCCGGCGTGATTCCTCCGCCTCCCGTCACCTGCCGCCCGCTGTCCGTCAGGCGAACTTCCGTCGGGTGCTCCGGGACGTGCCGCTCGTAATGGTACGAATACAGCGAAACGGATTTGTAGTCGCGTTGGATCAGCCGGCCGCTCGGCGTGTAGTAGCGTGCCGTCGTCAGCGCCAGACCGGTGTTTTCGCTCAGCGGTTGCACCGTCTGCACCAGCCCCTTCCCGAATGTTGTTTCGCCAACAATCAATCCGCGATCGTGATCCTGCACGGCTCCGGAAACAATTTCGGTCGCGGACGCCGAATTACCGTTCACCAGAATCACCAGCGGCGTCGTCATGCCCTGATTGCCGCGCAGCGCGAAATAGCGCCGCTCCGGAGACGATCGCCCGTGATGCGACACAATCAACTGGTTCTTGTCCAGGAACATGTCTCCTACGGCGACCGCTTCGTTCAGTAACCCTCCCGGATTTCCGCGCATATCCAGGATCAGCCCGTCGAGGTTCGAGGCGTTCAGTTGCTTCAGCGCATCTGCGATTTCGTGATCTGTGGTTTCGTTGAATCCCGACAGCCGTATGTACCCGACTCCCGGCTTCAACATGAACGCTACGTCCACGGAGTGCCGCGGAATCTCGTCGCGCGTCACCGTGAACACCAGCGGCTGCTCGTAGCCTTCGCGCGTTACCGTAATCTTTACCACTGTGCCCTTCGGACCCTTCAACAAATCCGCGACGTCCGGCGTGGACATTCCATCCGTGGACTTGTCGTCAATCTTGACAATCACGTCTCCCGGCCGCAGTCCGGCATTGAACGCCGGCGCTCCCACATACGGCTGCATCACCACCGTGCGGCTTTCCCGCGGTGCGATGACCATTCCCACGCCGTAATATTTCCCCCGCTGATCTTCGCGCAACAGGGCATATTGCCGCGCATCAAAGAAGTTCGAGTGCGGATCCAGTACGCGCAGCATCCCCGGAATTGCGCCCTGGTAGACCGCCTTGTCTACGTCAACCGGTTCCGCGTAATTCGCCTGCACGACGTCCAATACGTTTGTAAACTGCCGCAGCGCCGCATGTTCGTCTTCCGCCGAGGACGTTGTGGCCCTCACGTTGGGCCCGTAAATCCCGCCCAGAACGGCGGAAATTACAATTACGGAAATGACTAGTATCAAACCTCGGCGTTCGGATTTCATCCAAGCCTCGCTTGCACTTCTAAAAAATTATAGCACACGGCTTCGTGCTGTTTGACACCGCCAGATGCCCTTCTTATGATGCCAACAGGCCCTTACGCGGCTATTCTTCGCCATGCTTAGCATGACCCACATGATCGTGCTGTTTATTGTGGTCCTCGTCGTTTTTGGACCGCAAAAGCTGCCCGAACTCGCCCGCGGGCTTGGCAAGCTCATGGCCGAATTCCGCAAAGCTTCCACCGATTTCAAGTCCGCCTTCGAGCAGGAAATGCGCGACATGGAGCGCCAGGCTCTCCAGAACGAGCGTCGCAAAGCCGCGGAAGCTGCCGGCGCAGCCGCTGCTGCCGCAACTCCCGAAGTCGCTCCTCCGTTGCCAGCGGCTACAGAATCTCCCTCGCATGGCTTAGACGGCGATTCCACCACCGCGGAAGCGCCTGTGATTACCCCGGTTGCCGAATCCGTCGCGCGCTCCAGCGACAACGGAGATTCCACGCCATCGTCTTCCGAATCTCCCGCTGTCTCTTCTTCACCTCACGAATCCACTCATGACGAACAGCAGCCCGTCTGATTCCGCCATCGTGCCGGCCTCAGAAGAACCCGGTGGGCAGATGACGTTCTTCGAGCATCTCATCGAGCTCCGCAAACGCATCATCAGCTCGTTGGCCTCCATCGTCCTCGGTGCCGCCATCGGCTGGGTCATCGCGCCGCATTTCGTCAACCTCATGGTCAAGCCCATGACTGCGGCCCTCAAGAACGCGCATCTGAATCCCGAACTCGTCTATTCCCACCCCGCCGGTTATTTAACGCTTCTCATCAACTTCAGCATCTACATTGGCATCGTCCTCGCCTCTCCGTGGGTGCTCTATCAGATCTGGCTCTTCGTCGCTCCAGCACTCTACAAGCACGAACGCAGCGCCATCACCGGCTTTCTCTTCTGTACCGTGTTTCTGTTCCTCGCCGGCATCGCGTTCGGATATTTCGTCTCTCTTCCTTACGTCTTGCGGTTCCTCATCAGCTTTCAGGGGCCGGTCGTTCCGCTCGTCAACATTGACGAATATTTCGACTTCATCCTCATCGTGCTCCTTGGCCTTGGGCTGGTGTTTGAAATGCCGGTTCTGATTTTCTTCCTCTCGCTCTTCGGCATCGTCACGCCCCAATTCCTGATCCGCAACTTCCGCTACGCGCTCCTCGTTATCACCATCATCGCCGCGGTCTTGACACCTTCGCCGGACGCCCTCACCATGCTGCTCTTTATGAGTCTTCTTGTCGGTTTGTACTTCACCGGTGTCGCCGTTTCCTGGGTCGTCGTACGCCGGCGCAAGCGCCGGGAGGCTGCCGCCGCGGAGGCTCACTAGATGACACGTCGTTCTGCCAGGAGTAGCTTCGCCGCTCTGCGCGCCTCTGCGCCGTATCTCTGGGCCACTGCGTTAATCTTCTTGATCGCGGGCTGCAAACAAAAGCCGATCTACACCGCATCCGCGACCGTCGACGAAAAAGCTGTCGCCAGCGCGCCTCCTGACGCTCCCTTCATGAGCGCCGTCACCACCGCGCCTCCGCCGCTGCCGCAAATTGCTCCGGCCGATCAAGCACCATCGCCCGACAAAGTTGACGGCTTCGACGGCAGCCGCGCCTACGCCCACGTCGCCAAGCAAGTTGCCTTCGGTCCTCGTCCTTCCGGTTCTCCCGCCATCGCCCAACTCCAGGACTATCTCCTCTCCGAACTCAAATCCTACGGCTGCGCTACGGACGTTGACGCCTTCAACTCCGACACCCCCGCCGGCCGCATCGCCATGAAAAACATTCTCGTCAAAATTCCCGGCGCCACTTCCGGCATCATCCTTCTCGGCACGCATTACGACACCAAGCGCCTCCCCAATTTCGTCGGCGCCGATGACGCCGGCTCTTCCACTGCCGTCATGCTCGAACTCGCCCGCCTCCTCTGTTCGCAAACGCAAAAGAATCGCTACGCCGTCTGGATCGCCTTCTTCGACGGTGAAGAAGCCGTCCGCGAACAATGGGAAGACCCCGACAACTGTTATGGCAGCCGCGAAATGGCCGCGCGCTTCGCCCTCAGCGGCGACCTCCCCAAAATTAAAGCCTTTCTTCTCGCCGACCTCGTGGGCACTAAAACGCCACACTTCAAGCGCGAATCCTACTCCACCAAATCGCTCGTCGACCTCGTCTGGTCCGTTGCCAAACGCCTCGGCTACGGCGATATCTTCATCGACCAATCCGCTCCTATCGAAGACGACCACCAATCCTTTCTCAAGCGCCACGTCCCCTCCGTCGACGTCATCGACCTCGACAACGGCCCGAACGGCGACGTCTCTTACTGGCACACCCCGCAAGACTCCCTCGACAAAATTTCTCCCAAGACGCTAGCCATCACCGGCCACGTCTTTCTCGAATCCGTCAAGCAACTCCAGTCGAAGTGACTCAGTCCGTTGCCTTCGCGCGGTGCTAGAATCTGATCTGCATCCGACGGAATGTTCATGCTGCCACCCATTTCCTATCGGGCGCTGATAAAGCTTCTTCTCCTCGCGCTCACTCTAATGCCCGTACCTGTGGGTCGTATTGGCACGCGGCAGAACTCAACTCGAATTCCTGCGCAAACCGCTCCCCAGCAAACTTACCTGCCGCCCGGCGAAAACGAGGTCTCTCTTCTCTCGAACGTTCTGTTTCATTTGAAAGAACCGTCGCTACTCGAGGCCGCGAATGATGAACGAGTTCGCTCGTTTAGAGTAAGTTTTTTCTCTCCCGTTCCCACGCACGAAGTCGCGGTTCGTCTTTTTATAAATCCCGATGGAAGCGGCGAGATCACAACTAACATTGCCTCAAGTTCGCAAGCTGAAGTTAAGAGATCCACAAACCGCGTTCAACCCGCGGAGGTCGACAGATTTCTTCAACTGATTAACAAGGCTGAATTCTGGTCGACGCCCAGTGTTGAAACAAACGACAAACAGGATGGACGCAAACCGTATGTCATGGATGGCGCGTTCTGGATGCTGGAAGGCGTGCAGAATGGCGAGTTCCACTATGTTTACCGGCGGAATCCAACGCTAACTCCCATAACCGAAATAGGTTGTTACTTGGCAAAAGATCTTGCGAAAGCCGACGATGCTCCAATTCCCATGGCCGGATGTGCCACTTACCACCAACCGAATCGGGCCGGAGCAATCGGTTCTAGGCAGTTCTGAGGAGCGTTCTCCTCTAAGCCGCACCGCCTCATGGCTGCGGTCGCAGGGAGTTGTGCCGGCACGTCCGAGCGCCACTTCCGAGCACTGTGCTAAATTCAAAGGTCACGAAAACTCCTACTCACGCATGAACCCCACCCGCATCCCTGTCCAATCTTCCTCCGGCGAATACTCCATCGTCTGCGGCAGCGGCATTCTTCGCGACGCCGAAAACCAACTCCTCGCCCTCGGCAAATTCTCCAGCATCCACGTCGTCTCTTCGCCCAATGTGTGGCGCGCGCTCGGGAAGGGAATTGCCCGCGGCTTCAGCAAAAACGGCCACATCCAATCTCATCTCATGAACGACGCCGAATCCGCCAAAAATCTCCTCACCGCCGAAAAACTCCATCGCTCGCTCGTCCGTGCCGGAATCGACCGCCACTCGCTCCTCATCGCCGTCGGCGGAGGCGTCGTCGGTGACGTCGCCGGCTTCGTCGCCTCCACCTGTCTTCGCGGCATCGCGCTCGTTCAAGTCCCCACCACGCTCATCGCGCAAGTCGATTCCGCCGTGGGCGGCAAGACCGGCGTCAATCTTCCCGAAGGCAAAAATCTCGTCGGTACGTTTTATCCCGCGCGCCTCGTTCTCGTCGATTCCGCCGCTCTCAAATCCCTCCCCGAACGCCAATTTCGCGGCGGCCTCGCGGAAGTTATCAAGTACGGCGTCATCGCCGACGCCACGCTCTTCGCCTACCTCGAAAAAAATCTGCTCGCCATCCTGCGCCGCGACGCCAATGCCCTCTCCTACATCATTCCGCGCTGCCTCGAAATCAAAGCTGCAGTCGTCTCCAAAGACGAGCGCGAATCCGGCCTCCGCGAAATCCTCAACTTCGGCCACACTTTCGCGCACGCTCTCGAAACCATCACGCGCTATCGCGTCTATCAGCACGGTGAAGCCGTCGCCTGGGGCATGATGACCGCCGCGCTCCTCGGCCACGAACTCCATCTCACTCCCGCGGACGACGTCTCCCGCATCGTCTCGCTCGTCCGCCGCCTCGGCCATCTCCCTCCGTGGCCGAACGTGCACCCGCGCAAACTCATCGCGCTCATGCACTCCGACAAAAAAGCTCGCGCCGGCAAACTCCGCTTCGTCCTCGCTCCGCGCATTGGCCAAGCCCAATCCCGCGACAACGTTCCCCTCGACACTCTCGAGCGCGTCCTCCACTTCGCCCCGCACTTCATCACTCCGCCGTCAGGCCAGCGCCGCCGTGCATAATCTCGCCCCCGGCTCCCGTCCCGCCGGCTCCACTTCCGAATCCGATGCCTCGCAAAAAGTCCGCGCAATGTTCACCGGCATCGCGCCCACTTACGACTCTCTCAACCACATCCTTTCCATCAATCTCGACCGCGTCTGGCGCGCCCGCACCGCCAAACTCCTCCGCCCCATCCTCGCTCGCGAACACGCCCTCGTTCTCGACCTCTGCTGCGGCACCGGCGATCTTGCTCTCGCCCTCCGCAAAGCTGGCCCCGCCCGCATCATCGGCGCCGATTTCGCCCACACCATGCTCACTCGCGCCCGCGCCAAGAGCATCATCGGTAGCAGCCATTCCGGCCTTCCCGCGCCGCCCGCTCTTCCGCTCGCCGAAGCCGACGCCCTCCGCCTCCCCTTCGCCAACGCATCCTTCGACCTCGTCACAACCGCTTTCGGCTTCCGCAATCTCGCCAACTACGAAGCCGGCCTTCGCGAAATCCATCGCGTCCTCAAACCCGGCGGCACGCTCGCCATCCTTGACTTCATTGAGCCGCCTGACAATATCCTCGGCAATCTCTACCGCTGGTACTTCTGCCGCGTCCTCCCGCGCATTGGCGGCTGGCTCTCCGGCGACCGCGCCGCCTACACGTATCTCCCCAACTCGGTCTCCCGCTTCTTCCGCCCCGCCGAACTCTCCGCCCTCCTCACTTCCGTCGGTTACGAATTTCCCGCCTTCCGCTCCTGGACTCTCTGCACCGTCGCCCTCCACACCGCCCGTCGCCCGTTGTAGTGGCTGGTCTTTAGACCCGTGCTTTTTCTTCCCGGCTTACGCGCGATGCCCTCCGCTTTAGGGGCACGGCATTCCGTGTCCTCGGTGTCTTCTGCGCGAACTCCGCATTAATCTTTTGCCTGTTCCTCGCCACTCATCACTCGTCACTCGCCACTTCCCACTCCCCTCGCTATACTTTTCCCATGCAACCCGACCAAGCCAAATTTCTTCTCGACTTTTACCTCCCTCGCCTCCAGTCCGAGCAGGCCATCACCAAACGCATCCTATCCGCCGTCCCGCCCGACCACAGCGACTACAAACCCGATCCCAAGTGCATGAGCGCCCTCAAGCTCTGCTGGCACATCGCCGGCACCGAGATGTGGTTCCTCGACGCCGTCATCGAGCACGCGTTCAAAGACGACGATCCCGCCACGCTCTTCGCCACCAAAACCGGCGCCGAAGTTGCCGCCTGGTACGAGGATAACTTCTCCCAACGCCTCCCGCGCCTCGCCGCTCTCTCCGGTGACCACCTTGCCGCTCCCGTGAACTGGATCGGCCTGCGCAATGACCCCGCCGTCACCTACTTGAGCTTCGGCCTCCGCCATTCCGTCCACCATCGCGGCTTCCTCGCGGCCTATCTCCGGCCCATGGGCGCAAAGATTCCCGTAATCTACGTCGAATCCGCCGACGAACAAACTCTGCCTGGCCCTCCTCCCGTCTAGCGCGCGCTTTGCGCGCCCCGCCCTTCAACTCCCGACTGCGATCTCCGTCTGGACCTGATAAAATCCCTCCGCACCCAGCGAGGGCCGCAGCGCAAACGAGAGGAAACTGTTTATCCTTGCCGCAGTTGTCCATGCATCTTGCGTAATGTTTGCGGCATCTGTGCCCGCATATGTCCGGGAAACATCAAGGCTAGCGCGGAGAGTCTCAAATGAATCTAAACTCCACGAAATTACCCCTTCTGGGTTGGTTTGTAGCACTCTCTCTTCTACTTTCGGCGCCGTCTCCTGCGCAGGAGGTTAGCTCCACAGGCGACGCTTCCAAGACGGCCGATGCTACCGCACCGAATCCTTCACCCGTAGAAACCATCCCTCTTACCGTTCCGAAAGGAACCGCCGTTCAAGTCATCCTTGAGAACGAGCTCAAAATTCAGAAAGTCGGCCAGCCTGTTCGCGGGCGTGTTGCCGAGCCCATCTACGCTTTTGACAAACTCGTTGTGCCCGTTGGAACCCAGGCTACAGGCAAGATTACTCAGCTCGAAAGCGTTTCCGACGGGAAGCGCACTCTCGACGCGCTGAACGCCGATTTTTCGCCTGCTCGCAAAGTGCAAATCGAGTTCAACGCTCTCGCATTGCCCGATGGCCGCCACATCCCGATTCACACCACTGTGACGCCCGGCTCGGGCCAGGTGATCCAATTTGTTACCAGCACCGCCACCGACAAAAAGAAAACTGTAAAAGACGCGGCCTCACAAAAAGCCGAACAGGCCAAGGAAGAAGCTAAGCGCCAGTGGGGCGATGCCATGAAGCAGGTGCATGAGCCGGGCAAGCTGCGCAAGATTGAGCGCTACGCCGTCGCCCAACTTCCTATCCATCCGCAATATGTCGAAGCAGGTACAGTCTATTTCGCGGAGCTCGAGCAGCCGCTCGATTTTGGAACCGAGTCGCTCACTCCAGAGATTGCGGCCTCGCTCAACACTCCTCCACCTTCTGGCAGCTCCGTGCACGTGCGCCTGATCACGGCCGTTAGCTCGGCGACTGCGCATCAAGGCGACGAAGTGGAAGCCGTGCTCTCGCAGCCGCTCTTCGACGGCGATCGCCTCGTCCTTCCTCAAGGGAGCCGTCTGACAGGCTCCGTCGTTCAGGTTCGCGCGGCGCGACGCCTCAGCCGCAACGGCCAGCTTCGCATCGTTTTTCACCAATTGCTCTTGCCGGATGGCCTCGAACAAAAGGTCGAGGCTACTTTGGCTGGCGTCCAAGCGGGCAAGGGCGATGACGTAAAACTCGATGCGGAGGGTGGCGCGGAAGCGAACACCCCCAAGACGCGCTATCTGGCAACCGGAGTCTCCGTGATGCTGGCCCTCGCCTCCGCTCATACGGATGCTGACGCCAAGGCCGGTGACGCGGGCGGCGGCGCCGGCAGCCGCGCGGCTGGCGGCGTCGGCGGATTCAAACTTATCGGCTTGGCCATGGCCGTTTTCGCTCATTCCCAACCGCTGGGCATGGCTATGGGCGCCTACGGCGCAAGCATGTCCGTGTATTCGCATTTCATTGCCCGTGGACGCGACCTCGTCTTTCCGAAGAACACCGCGATGCAAGTTTCCATCGGCACGCGGCCCGCTGTACCGCCTCCCAATGCCTCCGATTCCAAGTCTGACGCTACGGATGAGTAGCTCCCCTCGTCTGCTCGCTGTACACTGCGTTGCAGCCCGGTTGCCACTAGCGGCGGCTCAACGAATGGAAGCGACGGTTTCACAATTTGCCGGCATCTACCGCGAGTGGGCGCCGCATGCGTCGCTGCGCGGGCATGTCCGCTGCCTATGGAGCAACGACCTCTCGGGATCGCGGAGCGAATGGTTGCAGGTTGTGCCCGACGGCTGCGTCGATATCGTCTGGACGGGCGAAACACTCTGCGTCGCTGGCCCCGACACCCGGCCCATTCTGGCCCGCATGCCGCGCGGCGCGGTCATCGCAGGGGTACGCTTCCATCCCGGCGCGGCCGCCGCGTGGATAGGCCAGCCCCTGGGCGAGATCGTAAATGTCCGAATACCTCTTGCCGAATTCTGGCGGGACGATGCGGCGCGCCTCCTCGATCGAGCCGCGGCAGGTCGCAGCGCGAAACAGCAGGCCGCAGACCTCGAAGCCCTGCTCGTCGCAAGACTGGCCACCGTCGGGCTCCCCGACCAGCGGATCGCGTTCCTGCGCCGGGCCGCAGGAGACAACTGCATACCTGCGGGACTCAGGATCGATCAGCTGGCGGCGCATCTGGGCCTGAGCGAGCGCTCGCTGCGCCGCCGGTGCCTGGATGCCTTCGGCTATGGATTCAAAACACTGGACCGCGTGCTTCGCTTCCAGCGGTTCTTCAGGCTTGCAGCTCAGCTCGAAAAGCACAACCTGGCCGACATGGCCTCGTGCGCAGGTTACGCCGACCAGGCGCACTTGACCCGCGAAGTCCGGCGCATGAGCGGCGCAACCGCGGGCGAATTCGTCGCCCAGGTGGAGCGCGGATTGGCCGATTCGCTCAAGACAGCCGTCGCGAGACACGCGTAGCGTCTCCAGCATGAAAAGACTGCGAAGAATCGTCCGTCGCGCCGTCGTAATGGGATTACTGAGCTGCGCCTTCGGCAGCCGGCTTGCCATCGCGGCCGGCGCGCAAGCCGTCACCGTCGAGTCGCGCACCATCACCGTGCGCATCAACCGGCCGTTCGACAAAGTCTATGAGTTTCTAGTCGATCCCGCCAACTGGAACCAGTGGGCCTTCGGTCTCGGCAGGAACATCCGGCGCTCACGGGACGGCTGGATCGCCGACTCGGACACCGGAGTCGCCAGGGTGCAGTTCACCCCGAGGAACAGCTTCGGTGTTGTCGACCATACCGTCATCCGTTCCTCCGGCCAGCGCGTTTACGTCCCCATGCGCTTGATCGCCAACGGCAGCGGCTGCGAGTTGCTCTTTACTCTCTTTCGCGAGCCCAGCATGTCCGACGCGCAGTTCGCCTCCGACGCCGGATTTGTGCAGCGCGACCTGGACGGGTTGAAGAGGCTGCTCGAAAAATGAGACCTCATCCGACGCACGCGGCCATCGCCGCAGCCATGCTTTTGGCCCTCACGGTGCCGTGCTTAATTCATCCGCAAACCACGAAGGAAGCCTCCCGGCGTGCTATCCCGGTTCTGCAAAGTACATGTCTCATCAGCGCCGACGTACGGCGTCTCGTGGAGTTCTACGAGCCCATACTGAATCGAAAAGCGCACTGGTCCGGCGAGGATTACGCCGAATTCCCTACGGGAGCGGGCGTGCTGGCAGTCTTCTCCGCCGCGGCCCAGGAGAAGTACATCCCCGGCTCGGCCGAACCGGCAGCGAATCGCAGCGTCATTCTGGAATTCAAAGTTGCGGACGTCGATGCCGAATACCAGCGTCTCGAGCCATTGGTCAAAACCTGGGTCAAGCCTCCAACCACACAGCCATGGGGCACACGGTCCATCTACCTCCGCGATCCGGACGGAAATCTCGTGGATTTTTACTCGCCGGCTCCGATCCCGAAATAAGGGACCTGCCGGGAACCGAGACCTGAGAAGATTGCGAGTTGCCAGAGTGTAGGAACGGACAGCCCAGTGAGCCAAACACATCACGGAACGGGAGGATTCACGCAATGGGCTCGATCACGGCTTCTTCCTCTTCACTTCTACGGCGACCTTCTCAGGCTTACCGGGCCATCGGGTGGGCCGGCTTACTGGCAGGAAGTTTGGATATAACGGTCGCACTTGTGGAATCTGGTCTGGAGGGAAAGAGCCCCGTCCATCTCTTCCAGGCCATCGCCGGCGGATTGTTAGGAATGTCTTCCTTTCGGGGAGGATTGGGGACTGCCGCGCTGGGAGCTTTTTTTCATTTCCTAATTGCCACCACGGCCTCAGCAGTCTTCTACTTGGGAAGCCGCAAGTTGCAGTTCCTGGTAAAGTACGCCATTCCATCGGGACTGCTCTACGGAGTTGTGGTCTACGTCTTTATGAATTGCATCGTGCTGCCCCTCTCCGCCTATCACACAAGAATTGCGCTCCCACACCTCATGGATGTCGCCACCCTCATGTTCATGATCGGCTTACCAATCTCCCTAATCGTTCGCAAGTATTCCCACTAGCGCGAGACATCAGAATTGGTCAGATGAAGAGCGGATGCTGCAGCGTTGGGCGGGTGGGTCCGGGAATCGCGGTAGGGTGCCGCATGCCTCGGTCTTCGAAGCGAACGGGTTTTGAATTGTTTCGCTCCCTCCTCCCGCCGTTCAATCCCGCTAATAGCAGTTCAACCCCGATTTTCGACCGTTCGCTGTAAAGTACTTAGCTCTTCGCCACTTCCGTGCTATCCTTCCTCTCAGTTCGATGGTTGTCCGCCCGGTCGTCCTGCAAGATCCCCCAAAATATCTCTTCCCACTCCAATTACCATTTAACAACTCCAGCCGCCCCATAAGTCCTTTAGATGCAACACTTACGCAAGTGTTGATTCTACGGCACTTAAAGCGGGATTATGTACTTGACACAAAAATGGTCTTTTGCTAGTATCTTCATGTGAGCTACTTCCTCACCTTCGCATTGTGCTTCCGAACGATGGCCTTGACGTGCTTCACGATTTTGGGGTGGAAGATGTGCTTCATGGCCTCATCCGTGGTCATGTCCTTAGGGTGCTTCTTCTTCCGCATGGAGTCCTTCCAATGAAATCCGAGCCTGTAAACCTTATAGACCTAATCAAAGAATTTGGCGACGATGAATCGTGCCGTCGCTATATTGAGGCTTTGCGTTGGCGCAAGGGCGTGACCTGCCCGCGTTGCGAAAAGCCCGCCACGGCAATCAGTAATCGCTTCCAATACGACTGTGACGCCTGCCACTATCAGTTTAGCGCCACGTCTGGGACAATCTTCCACGATACGCACCTACCCCTAACAAAGTGGTTTCTAGCAACCTACCTGCTCTGCGAGTCCAAGAAGGGCATGTCCGCCTGCCAAATTCAACGTACGCTTGGAATCAGCTACAAGACCGCGTGGTATCTCTGCCATCGCATCCGTGCGGCCATGCTGGAAGTAGCGCCGGAAAAACTCGGTGGTACGGTCGAAATTGACGAAACCTACGTTTCTGGCAAAAAGCGCCGTTGGCGTCCGAAGAGTGACCCCGCTGTGGTTATCGGCATTCGCCAGCGCAATGGCGAGTTGCGCCTGATTCGCGCGAAGGATGCTAAGTCTGCGACCGTAAGAGAAATCATCAACGCAAACGTCGGCGGCCATGTTGAAGTGATTATGACGGACGAATCCTCGATCTATCCCTGGGCGCTGAAACAACTTCCGAAGGAAAAGCACAAGACTGTGAATCACACGCGCGAATACGCCCACGGCGACGTTCACACAAACACCGTGGAATCGGCGTTCTCCCTTCTCAAGCGCGGTATTGTGGGCACATGGCATAAAGTCTCTGCGAAGCATCTCCCGGCCTATCTGGACGAAATGTGCTTCCGTTTTAATAACCGCAGGAATCAGTTCCTTTTCCGCGATACGCTCATCAAACTGATTCTGTCCCCAAATCTTGAATACAAAAACCTCACAGCTAAGGTACAGGATGCGGCATAAAGCAATAAGCTACTTGGGCTCTTTTGCTGGCGGCTTTGTGTCTATCGCAGTCATGCCTCCCTTATTGTCAATCCCGAAAATGTTCCCAACTTTTATGCCTGGAAATTTAGCAAAACTATTTACCAGTTCCAGGTAAGCCATAGCTGGTCGGTCGTCTGTTTTTATAAGGACATCTCCGAATAATTTAACATTCTTAAAATCGGCGTATCCTGTTCCGTGATAGAAAAACGTGACGTTCGTGAACGTGCAGTTCTCAAAGATTTTTCCGTCTATGTCCACCGTTTCATTAAGAAAGTTCCTGCCACTCACTAGTTCCGTTGCCAACGGCAAAGTCTTCCGCACTTCAACCTTCTTAGCACTGCTCTCGATCTCGCGGATAGCCCCTTTGTCATCTATTTCTCCGAGCGTATAGGAACTAACACCCGGAACGGATCGCACAAAACTCGTAAGTAGCCATAACCCCTTAGCTGCCTGATTGTCCGTTCTTAGGGCCAGAGTTCCCTGAAATGTTGGTTCTAGTAAACTCGTTGAGGCTAAACCATGATAAACAATAGTGACATTTGTGAAGGTGCAGTGGTCGAACGTCTTTCCGTCTAGCTCAACCGCCTCGTTGAGATAAGCCTTCCTACTGATGACCTCATTTTTATCTGATTGCCACTTGCGGTAATCGTATTTGGTTTCTGCGCCGCTCCCCCTTACCAGCAACCAAGCAGAGAATGACAATACAAGCCCGCCGATGACGCCAGTCGAAAGAGGAATTCGCTTCTCTCGAAATATGGGAATTTTCTCAATCCATCCCAAGCTGTTTAAGGCCCATCCAACAAGCACCGCAGAGAGAAGCAGAAGGCCGATGTATATAGGCTTCGGCATCTCTATACCGACCTTATCCAACAACCAGGGAGCCAGGCCAGCGACCGCCCCAAGAACGAGCAGCGCGATATCTTTAGCGAATCCTGTATCTTCCATCTGGTGTACCTCCGCAAGAATGCGCTCATCGTAGCACATCTTTGCGTGAAGTATACAATCCCGCTTAAAGTCCTTTAGAATGAACACTTACACAAAAACCGGGGAGAGGGTCCCTCTCCAAGCCTCGCAGTTTGTCAACTCGTTACTCCCCCCAACCACCCCCAAACCCCACATATCTGCCACGGTCACTTCGCCTGCAACCCCTTCCCCATCAATCGACTGCGGACACTTTCCATCACCAATAGGGGTGGGGGTACGTCGAAGACGCGCAACGGGAGCTGCAGACTCTCCAGACCCCCACCCCCTCCCCCTTTTTTGGAAAGATGTGATTCTAAAAGGCTTACCAGGTGGGGTCTGCAAAAGATGTGATTCTAAAGGAGTTACTCAGACGTTTCCTCAACTCTTATTCAACGGCCGATGAGAACACGCACTGCCCATGCCGCTACTCTTCCAGCCCTGCAGCGCGCAACTTCGCCAGCAGCGTTTTCGGCGAAACGCCCAGCTTCTCCGACGCCTTGGTCTTATTCCACTTGCACTCGCGCAGCGTATTTTCGAGCATCACTTTTTCGATGTGTCCCACGGCGCGGCCGGTCACTTCCTCGAGCGTTCCTTCCCAGTCGAACTGATCCGGCAGCATGTTCGCCGGAACGGCGCCGTTGTCCGGCTTCGCCGCCGGCAATTGCAATCCATCCGGCCTTATCGTCATCCCATCGGACAAAATCACCGCGCGCTCCAAAGTGTTTTGCAGTTCGCGCACGTTGCCCGGCCAGCGATACGCAAGCAAACGCTCTTTCGCTTCCGCGGAAAGCTCCAGCCCCGCCTTCTTGAACTCGCGACTGAATTTTTCCAGAAAATATTCTGCCAGCAGCAGCACATCGTTTCCGCGGTCGCGCAAAGCTGGAATCGTCATCGGCACCGCCGACACGCGGAAGTACAAATCCTCGCGAAAACTTTTTTCCTCTACCAGTTTCTGCAAGTTGCGATTCGTCGCCACCACGATCCGCACGTCCACTTCCACCAGTTGCGTTCCGCCCACGCGATCGAATTTTCTTTCTTCGAGGACGCGCAACAATTTTGCCTGGATGGCCAGCGGCAATTCACCGATTTCGTCCAGAAAAAGTGTGCCGCGATGCGCCAGGTCCAGCTTTCCCACTTTCTTCGCGCCCGCTCCCGTGAACGCGCCGCGTTCGTGCCCGAAAAGTTCGTTCTCCACCAGCCCTTCGGGAATCGCCGCGCAATTCAACGCCACGAACGGCTGTTCGCGCCGCGGCGACAAATGGTGCACCGCCCGCGCGAACAATTCCTTGCCGGTGCCGCTTTCGCCAAGCAACAGCACCGTCGAGTCCGTCGCCGCAACTTTCTGGATTTGCTGGCTGATCTCGCGAATCGCAGTGTGCTCGCCGACAATCCGCGGAAATCCGTAACGCGCCACGTACTCTTCGCGCAGCAGCAGATTCTCCCGCTGCATTTCTTGTTGGCGCGCCGCGCGCTGCACCAACAGCTTCAGATGGTCCAGGTCCACCGGCTTTTGCAGGAAGTCAAACGCGCCTTCCTTCATTGCCGTCACCGCTTCTTCCACCGAGCCGTACGCGGTGAGCAGAAGCACCGGGATCGTCGAGTCCGCCTGCTTCGATTCGCGCAGCACATCCAGTCCCGAAGCTCCGGGCATCTTTAAATCGGTGACCACCATCAAGTATCGCCGCGCGCGCAGCTTCTGGATGGCGGTCGTCCCGTCGGGTGCTTCGTCAACACCATATCCCGCGCGCTCCAGGGCCTTCTTCAGCATGGTGCGCAATTCGGTTTTGTCTTCGACCAGGAGGAGCGGTTCCATCTCTTTCGTTTCTACCACGAACGCCGGGATTCTCAGGGATTATGGGAGACCCGTGTGTGGAGAAGGGAAGTATTCAGCAGGACTCACGCGTGGCTTGTCGAGCGCGGCAGCCTTGCTGCCTCTTTGTTACGGCCGAGTGTCGGCGCGCAATCTCGGCGCACGTGGCGACAGGAGTTGAGCTTGGGAAGGCGGGAGCAAGGCTCCCGCTCTTCAAACCCAAGCTGAATTTGGGTTAGCGGACCCAGCCGGGGTCGCCACCGGACTTGTGCAGCTCGTCTTCCATGTCCGAAAGCTGCTGCTTGAGGTTGGAGATTTCTTGTTTCTTTTGGTCAATCTTTGCGGTTTTGTCGTTGATGTCCTGGCGATTGTTCTGTTCCTGCATCGCCTTTTGCGGATCCGAATAGTATTGCAACTGCGACTTGTCGAGCTCGCGTTGCAGGACATCGAGTTCTTTTTCCGCGCTGGCGATCTTGGCTCGCTGGTCGGCAAAGCGCTTCCGCCACATCGTAGCCGGATCGTCTTTCTTGTCGCCCGCTGCGCCAGTTCCTTGCGCGCCTTGGCCTTTTTGTTCACCCGCTTTGGCGTCACCCGCGGTTTGGCCGCCGGACGGGGTCGCGCTACCAGTATCGGTGCTGTGCTTTACGTCGTCGTCGGTGAAAACGTGCTTCGGCTTTTGCGCGGTTTTCTGCTGTTCGCGCGCTTTCCGCGCGGCATCCGCCACGGGATCGCCGGTTTGCTGCGCGCCGCCCGACTGGCTCGGTTGCGCCAGCGCCGGCAGCCCCAGCAGCCCGAACGCCGCCAGGAGAATCGAAGTCCCAAGCCTGTTTTTCAGACGCATTTTTCGCCGCCTCTCTCGGGGGTGAGCCGGGTCCCCGGAAAACTAGGACACCCGTTCCTTCTTCAATTCTACCGCTTCCGGGACCCCAGCGCATGCGGGTAGCGTAAGTATAAAGGCCGCGCCCCCTTCCGGCCGGGTGCGCGCTTCGACGCGCCCGCCGTGCTGCACGATGATCTTTTGCACGACGGCGAGGCCCAGTCCGGTGCCCTTGGCTTTCGTCGTGAAAAACGGCCGAAAGAGCTTTTGCAAGTTCGCGGCGGCGATACCCGGGCCGTTATCGAAAATTGTGATGCGTTGCGTTCCGAGGTCTTCATGCTGTACAAATTCGCCGCGGATCACGACTTTTCCGCCGCCCGGCGCATCGGCGCACGCTTCGGCGGCGTTGCGCGCAAGGTTGAGCAGCGCCTGGCGCAGCAAGCCTTCGTCTCCGGGGACGCTGGCCAGCGGTCCTTCAAAGCGAATTTTCACCTGCGGCACGGCTTCGGAAATTTCCGCGGCCACGCGCTCGATAAGCGGTTCGAGGGGGACCGGCTCGCTCGAAATTTCCAGCGGCCGCGCGTATTTCAAAAACTCGGTGACGACGTGCGTGATGTTTCGGGTTTGTTCGAGAATGCGTTCCGCGGATTCCGCCACTTCCCCAGTGACGGTTTCCGCTTGAATCATCTGCGCGTAACCGGAAATGGTAGCGAGGGCGTTTTTGAATTCGTGGGCGATGCCGGCGGAAAGTTCGCCGAGCGCGGCGAGATTTTCTTTCAGCTGGATTTGTTCCTGGAGCGCCGCCAGCTCGGTGAGGTCGGTGAGCAGGCAAATCGCGCCGCTGATTTTTTCCGTGCCGCGACGGATCGGCGAAATGGTCACGCCGAGCAAGCGCGTGTCGCCGCCCGGCGCTTCGTGTTTCACTTGTTCGCGGCGAAAAATGTTTCCGTTGGCGATGCACTCTCCAACGAGGCGCGTGAGCTCGGAGTTTTCGCCAAGCACTTCGCTGTAACGGCGAAAGCCCAGACCGCGTGTGCCGAGAACCTGTTCGGCCGCGGGATTCGCGCTGGAAATAATGCCGGTGGCGTTTACCACGACGAGTCCCGCGGGCATGTTGCGCGTGACTTCTTCGCTCATGCGCGCCGTATCTTCCGCGCGTTCGCGTTCGATTTTGTGCAGGCGCTCGAGCTCTTTTTCCTGTTCGCGAAGCTGCTTGATGACGCCCTGCATGGAGGCGGTCATGAACGCGGAGGGATTTCCGACGCGCGGCGTTTCCGCGGCGGTTTCCTGGGTCTGCTCGTCGCGCGTGCTCTGGAAGAATCTTCGCAAGAGGAAAAAGATTGTGCCGACGACGGCAAGGATTCCGACGGCTGCGCCGATGGCGATTTCCCAGACGCGCGGTGTGCTTTCGGCTTGGAGCGTAGAAAACAAAATTCTCCCAGGCGAGCTTTCGCTCTAATGAGGACTAACCATTCGGGTCGTCCAGGTGATAAGCGCGATGCCGCCGTTCCAGAGATAGATCGGAAGTGCGCCGGCAGCCAGGTAGAAACCCATTGGCAGCTGATAGCGTTTTGCCAGTTCCCATCTTAGCCGGGTCAATTTTCCTAGACCTCGGCGAGTCGCTCGTTCGGCGACATTTCTTTTCCATCCCCTGAAAAACAGGAAGACTATAAGCGAGGTCCCTACCACGGTACCGATGAGGGAGCCAAACATCATTGTAAAAAACACCCCGCTTAACCCCATGAATGCCCCGATCATCGCGAGCATTTTTACATCGCCCAGCCCGAACGCGTTTCTGGCCATCAAACGAGTTATCACAACGCCCAATCCCCAGAAGCTTAGGCTACCGAAGAGCGCCCCTAGGACCGCATCCACGGGCCCAATCTGCCACGCGGGCAGAACTCGATGAAACAGCTTAAACGCGAGCGCGAAGCCGGGGCCGTCTCTCGGCGGTACAAGGGCCGCAAAGCACAACCCCACGGCGATTCCCGGGAGCGTCACGACGTCGGGAAGCATTCGCTCACAGATGTCTGTGACAGCCAAGACAAGGATCAAGCAGGTGAACATGATCCACTTCACCGCGGCTTCACTGAATCCATATTCGAGCACGCAGCCGACGAAGAGCAGGCCCGTGGCAAGCTCCACGAGCGGGTACATGGGAGAAATGGGCTGACCACAGTTGCGGCATTTCCCGCGCAACCACAACCAGGCGAAGACGGGAACATTATCGTAGGGCTTGATGGGCGTTCCGCACTTGGGGCACTTCGAACCGGGTTTGACAATGGAAACGTCTTCCGGAATACGCGTGATGCACACGTTCAGGAAGCTGCCGATCACCGTGCCGAATACAAACACGAAGGCGAGGATGACGATCTGTTGGTCGCCGTGAAAGTGCATTCCTCACTGTCCCACACCTATGCAGTTGGCTCAACAAAGCGCGGCGCGCTCCGTGCCCCATCTTTAACGTTTTTCGGAGTAAGCGAAGAGATTTTAGCTGGGTGTTTTCGCGAGTTTGCGCGCGGGTGCAAATAGTTGCTTGCGAATGACGCTTACCGCTGCAGCCGCCCATCCGGAGTGCTTGCAAACAGCCCTGCCTGGGCATACCGTTCGGCGAACGCGGCCTGCGCAAGCGTGAGGTAAGTTCCGTCCGGCTGTTGATGGCTACGGCGGTACTCACGAGCGTGTTCTTCCGACCAGAAGAATGTGGTTTCGTTTCAATAATCGTGAATGATATTTGCGCCGTGAAAGTTGCCCCAATCCATGTCGGGTTCGAAGATCAGCGGCGACGCTCCGGGCGAGAGCACGCGAAACTGCAAATGCTCATCCACGCTTAGGTGCAGCGGCCGCGAACAGTGGTGGCACTCGGAATCCACGACAATCTGAAGTTTTTCTCCTCGGAGGCATCCTTGCACGAAGGATGTGGCGAAGGCGTCCTCTGCTCAAGCGCCAAACGTATTTTCTCCGGTAGAGAACGTAAGGCGGTGCGAAGTCCGTGAAGTCGTAACGGGGAACGCCCAGTTGACACTGCCTCCTGCGTCGCGCACGAGGAAGAACAGGTTTCTTTCCAGTTCTGCGAGAATTGACGCGACGTGCTGTGGATGGAGCGCGGTCACCCGCGCAATCTGAGCGGGCGAAATTGGTGAATCTTGCTTCGGCAGCTCCCGAACGACGAAGTCGCGCACGGTGTGGTGGTCTGGCGACATGAATGCTAAACGCGTCGCCATGCGAGCGGGAAGATTCTTGATGCTTTTTACAAAAGCGTCGTCCGGAACAGATTGAAGCTCGCGGCCAACGCCTAATAAGATGTGATTTTCCATTTGCCTCTCCCCGTAGATACGCGGCCGGCAAGCAAAGACCTTTCCTCAAGACGACGAATGGCGAGCTTGATGGGCGAAAAAATTATTGCCGGCGATTTGCGTTGGCTGGCTGTCAACGTTTCCGCCTTTTCGTGGCACTCGGACGGGAGGCTTCACGCATTCCATGACTGGCGGCGGCGCGGAGATCCAACTCGTAGACGGCCTTGAGATCACGAATGCGCGATAGAGTCGCGACCCCAAAAGGGCATTTGCCTTCGAAAGCGTGCAGAACGATGCCCTCGAGCAAATCTCCCAGCGTCATGTCGCGGTACTCGGCCAGCGCCTTCAGGACCTTGAGCAAACGCTTCTCCATCCGCACGCCGGTTTGCACTCGTTCAACGATTTGAGTTTTGCGCGACATATAATCCAGGACGGTTTGGTACCAAGATACCATTGTACCAAATTTTGGAAAAAATCGCGCAGATTAACTTATGGGCGGTGGCCGCCGGAATTCATACTGGATGACGACGGAAAACAGCAATTTTTCGAGAGTGGAGTAGCGTCGCCACATAATTATCGGCAGGGCGGGTCCAGCGCGGCGAGATGAGGAAAAGCGGCTTGGATTTAACGCATCAAGGGAGCGACACGATGAGCTTTTCGTCGCCAATCGTGTATTCGAGCTGATACTTAACGGGCTTTTTTTGTTTGGGGAGCGAAAAGTAAAGATATCCCGACACTGGTACGGAAATCTTGGCCTCAGGAAGACTCTTTTCGGCCAGTTCGCGCTCGATTGCTTCGCGAGCACGCTCGGCGGCGGTCGGGGGTACGGGACCGCCGACGCCAACTCCTACGCTGGCGGAAGTGGTCACGGCGCGCGCGTGCACAGGCTGACCGGTGACGGGATCAATGTAGGTTCCGAGTTCAACTCCGACGCCGACGCTGGCGGTCGTCGTAACTCCGCCGTTGACGTCTTTTGAGAGTTTGGCGGAGACCACGGTGGCGCTCTGGGGTCGCACGCCCGCATCGGCGCCTGTTATCGTCAGCGTGAAATCATCGCGAGACAAAGTGAGTGGTGAGTTCTCGCTGGGATACACCGCGATTTGGACGACGACGCAGCAACTATTGAGGTCGGCGACAAACTCTTTCGAAACTTCCTTGTGGGTCAGCAATTCGGCGCCGATGCTGACATTTCCTTGAGAGCCATGCTTCATGTATTTGTCAGCAGAACTCCGCGGGACGGTTCCGCGCTGCGTCTCGGAGGACTTGTCTGTTCCTTGGGCATGGAGCGAGACGGCAGGACTGCCAACGGCGATAAGCAAAAGTGGCAGAAACGAGGACAGCTTAGTCCGGCGCATCAAGCACCTCGATGAGAAGCGACGCAATAATCGAAAGTATACTCCCGTGAAGCCGGGCGAGCTAGGTCGAAAGGGAATAGGCGCTCAGTTGCTCGGAGACGGCGCGGCCGATCAGGACGCGAGAGCCGCCGATTACGGCGATTGCGGACACAGTTTGACGGTGGTGTAAAGCGTCGCACGAATTCCTGCAGAAACGTTTCGAAGTGGAGTTCGTCAGAGGATTAACGGGGGAAAGATGAGATCCGGATCGAAGTGCGCACTTGCGTTGAGCGTTTTCGCGATGGGTTCAGCGGCCGGGGTGGGCGGTCAGAATCGGCCAAAGGCGGAGACGCTGGCGCTGGCGCTCGCAAAGCTGGAGCTGCACAACGTGAAGGCGGAGTCCGTTACGTATCGCGGGCGCGGAGCGACGAGGGTCACCGATACCGGCGCGGAGGGTTTGGGTGATGCGGGCCGCCTAGCGATTGTGCCGGGAAGCGCATTGCAGGACGGCACGATTGAAGTGAACCTGACGGGCGATACGGCGCCGGATGCGCCGGCGGGCTTTCGAGGATTCGTGGGCATTGCGTTTCGCTTAACCGCGGACAGGTCACACTTTGAGTGTTTTTACCTGCGGCCGAAAAACGGGCGATCCGAGGATCAGTTGCAGAGAAATCATTCGGCGCAGTACATCTCGATACCGGGATTCCCGTGGGACAAACTTCGCGCGGAGACGCCGGGAAAATACGAATCGTACGTGGATTTGGCGCCGGGCGAGTGGACGCGAGTGAGAATCCAGGTTGCGGGAACGCGGGCGCGGCTGTTTGTGAACGGAGCGGAACAGCCGACGCTGGTGGTGAACGACCTGAAACAGCCGCTAGTGAGCGGCGCAATTGCGCTGTGGGTGGGACCGGGGACGATTGCGCACTTTTCAGAATTGAAAATCTCAAAATAAAAATTTCCGTCGCCGCGTTTTGCGCACCCTGGCCCCAGTGTGAGTACGCGATCAGTTAGTGGTTTGAGGCAGCGGTCGTTCTGAATTCGTACCCAGGAACTGCAATCCCACCGCGAAGCGCGGAATCACGGCGCGTAGAGCGAACACGGCCAATCGTGTCGCACGCGTTGTGATATAACGAAGCGCCGAAACGTCCGGCGATTGGCGATCAGATGGACGCCGGCCATCGGAAGTTGGGAGGATGCCATGAGTTTGCATCGGATGAAGTCGCTATGCGTTCCGCTCGTGCTCTGGTTGCTGGCTCCGCTCGCGCACGGGCAGGCGGTTCCGGCGGACAGCGTGGATGAAGCGCGCATTGACAGACTGCTGCAGCAGATGACGCTGGAAGAAAAGATGAATTTGATCCGCGGCGGCATCGAAGATGCAGCGGTTTATCAGGGGCAAGCGGGCTACTTGCCGGGAGTGCCGCGATTGCATGTTCCATCGCTGCGATTCGCCGATGGACCGCCGGGAGTTCTGACGCGCGTTGCGGCGCAGGCGGAGACGGCGACGATGGGAGTGGCGGCGACGTTCAGCGTGAAAGACGCGGAAGCAAACGGCGAAGTGATAGGGCGCGAAGCGCGTTCGCTGGGGATTGACGTAGTGCTGCAACCGTTCATCAACATCGATCGCGACATCACGTTCAGCCGCGGCTACAACACGTTCGGCGAAGACCCGCTCCTGGCGGGAGTGATGGGCGCGGCGGAAATTCGCGGTACGCAGGCGCAAGACGTGATGGCGCAAGCGAAGCACTACGTCGCGTACGATTCGAACGCATACAACATTTATGTAGACGAGCAAACGTTGCACGAAGTGTACGCCGCGCCATTCGAAGCAGCGGTGAAAGCAGGCGTTTCTTCGATCATGTGCTCGTACAACCGCTTGAACGGGACATTCGCATGTGGCAACGCGGATACGCTCAAGACGATTTTGAAAGGGGAGATGGGTTTCCGCGGTTTCGTGACATCGGATTGGGGCGCGGTACACAGCGCGCTTTTCATCAATCAGGGCCTGGACATGGAGATGCCGGGAATGCCGCGGCCGGAAAGCCCGTTCGCAGCGCTCGCGCACGCATTTTTTTTGAGCACGCCGCCGAGCAACAGCCCGCCGCCCAAGTTGGACACAGCAGCGATCGGCGGACTGCTGGGAGGGTCGATTCCCGAGGAACCGCAAGAACGGTTCGGCATGGGAGGATTTCCGCGCGACAACGATGGGACGTCGATTTACAGCGCATTGAAGGACGGTACGGTGACAGAGGCGACGATTACCGCGGCGGCGCGACGAGTGTTGTATGAGATGGCGCGCTTTGGATATCTGGACGGCAAGCAAAAGCACAGTCTTACGGCGCAGGATATCGTACAGAACGCGGCGGTCATCGAGAAAACCGCCGAAGACGCGGCGGTGCTGCTGAAAAACGAGCAGGCGCTGCCGCTGAAGCCACGGGACCTCGAGTCGCTGGCGCTAATCGGGCCGACCGCGGGGCAGGTGGCGGCGATTGGAACGTTTGGGGAAAGGTCGGGAGGATTGACGGAGCGCCAGGTCGGGCCGTGGGATGCGCTGAAGAAATTCGCGCCATCGGCGCACATCACGTATGCGGTGGACGACGACATGACGGGCACGCCGACTGATGCGTCGCTGTTTACGCACGACGGCAAGCCGGGATTGCTGCGCACGGATGCCGCGGGAACAGTTTCGGTGGATGCGCAAATCAATTTCACGCACAGCAACGGGCAATCGCTGCCGGCAAACGGGAAGTTTACGTGGAAGGGTTCGCTGAATATTTCGACGGCCGGTGACTACTGGATTTATCTGCAAGTGCTGGGAGCGCGCGGAAGACTTGCGATTGACGGGAAGCTCGTGTGTCGCACGGGAGCGTCGGCAGGAGCCGTGCATGGCGATATCCAGTACGCGACGCAGGACAACGGGATACCGACTACGGATGGGCTGGACAACGTGCGACGTCCGGTGCAACTTGCGGCCGGGCAGCATGAGATTACGGTAGAGGCCAGCGGCGATACGTCGAATGCGCCGGAACAGCTTCGGCTGAACTGGGCGACGCCGGAACAACGCGCGCGGAATCATGAAGCGGCGATCGAGGCGGCGAGAAACGCGAACGCCGCCGTGGTGTTTCTGTGGACACGCGGCAAGCCGAACTTCGCGCTGCCGGGCGAGCAAGACAAGCTGGTTGAAGACGTGGCAGCGGCGAACCGGAACACCATCGTTGTGCTCAACGTGAGCCAGCCGATTGCGATGCCGTGGTTAAACAAAGTGAAGGCGGTGTTGCTGATGTGGTGGCCCGGCGATGAGGGAGGATGGGCGACAGCGAATCTGCTGCTGGGCAAGGCGAACCCCGCCGGGCGGTTGCCGTTCACCTGGGCGAAGCGGCTGGAAGATTATGCGGCGAACGATCCGAAGCACGCAGAACGCTCGGCAAAGGGCGTGGATGGCAAGACAACGTTTTCCGAAGGAGTGGACGTGGGTTATCGCTGGTTCGACAGAGAGAAGATTGAGCCACTGTTTCCATTCGGATTTGGGCTGTCGTACACGAAGTTCACGTATTCCGACATAAAGGCAACGCCGGCATCCGACAATGGCTACGATGTGTCGATGCGCATTGCGAATTCCGGAAGCTTGCCGGGAGATGAAGTGGTGCAAGCGTATCTGGACGCGCCGGAGCATCGTCCGGAGGGCGTGCAATTCGCGGTGCGCACGCTGGCGGGGTTCGATCGTGTAACACTGCAGCCCGGCGAATCGAAGGAAGTGACGATACACATCAACCCGCGAAGCCTGGAATACTGGTCGACGCGCGAACACGGATGGATTTTGTCGGTGCCGAGACAGATTCGGGTCGGGCCGTCGTCGCGCGAATTGAAGGCCGCGGCGATGGCGAAGTAATCCAACTACGCGGTGATGCAGTTTATGGAGGCAAGGATGCGAGTGAAGTGGGCGTGCGTAGTGGTTTGCGCAATCGTAGTTGCGGGCTGGCCGCGGGTGTTTGCGCAGCAGGGAGCAGCGCCGACGGGCGGCCCGAACGGGGCGTCGGAAACGGTGCAAGCGTTGGTCGGCCGGCTGGATCTGGAGCGGTACAAAGCCACGATTAAAGGGCTGACGCAATTCGGCGACCGGCGGCAGGGTACAGACCGCAATCGCAATGCGGTGGATTGGATCGAAGCGCAACTGAAAAGCTATGGATGCGCGAATACGTCGCGGATCAAGTATGAATACCAGCCTCCGCCGCCACGCGAGCCCGCCGCACCGCGACCCGGCGGCCCGGGAGGGCAGTCGCGGCCGACAGCGGGAGGCGGGCGCGCGCGCGGGAATCGCCTGCCGACTGGCGTCAATACGGATCCGAACAAACAGCCGGACCTGAAGATACGGCAACTGGATTCGCAGGAGTCGACACCCGGGGAGCGGGAAGAAGTTTACTGCACGAAGGTTGGCACGACGCACCCCGAAGAGATGTACATCCTCGGCGGGCACATGGACGGCATCGGGTGGGGAGAAGCGGCGAACGATGACGGTTCGGGGACAGCGCTGGTGATGGAGGTGGCGCGGGTGTTGAACGGCGCAGATGTGAAGACGGAGCGGTCGGTGCGATTCGTGTTGTGGAACAACGAAGAAACGGGACTGAATGGGAGCCGCGCGTACGTGGAGCAGCGAAAGGATTTGCAGAGCAAAGAAGATCCGCCGGGCTCGGGGCGTTATCCCGAGCCGAAATGGCTTGGAATGATCACCCACGACATGATGCTGTTTGATCATGGCATGCCGCGAGCGGACGGAACGATGAGCAAAGAGCAGAGGCTGGAGGCGGACGTCAATATTGAATTTCAGTCGAATTCGAAGTTCGCGGCGGATTCTCAGACGCTGGCGTGGGCTTTTGAGCGAGCCAACGAACGATATGCTTCGGATTATCCCGCGGCGGTGGGCAGCCACATGACGAATACTGATTCGAGTTCGTTCATGGACCTGGTGCCGTCGCTCAGTCTGCGGGAAAACGAACGAGGCGCGCAGATTGGGAACGGTTGGGATCCGCAATGGCACCAGCCGACGGATTTGTATACGACGTATTCGGATGCGGACTTCCGGCTGGGGTTGAACGCGGCGCAGACTACGCTGGGGGCGATTGCGGAATTGGCGGGCGCTAGCGTGCAGAAATAATCAGAAAGCGACGTTAGTCGTCGGGGGAATGCGCGCAAGTCGCTGCTGAGGAACTGAATTTAGACTCGCATCCGCGATAAACTGAGAAGGGGCGACTCTTCTCCATGCACTGGCTGGAACGAAAAATCCGCAGGTATGAACACCGCCGCTGGACGACGGACGACAATCGCCGCGTTGAGGCGTTTGCTTGGGGGCTTGAGCATATTGGCGGCGATCCCGTCGAGGCTGATCCTGCAGAGTTCGTGCGGCGTTATGCGAAGGCAGCGATCGAAAACAGCCAAGCGTGGTTTTCGACGACTCCGGCCGACGACTACCACCTGGATGCGAACAACGTCTTGACGTTTACGAGCGCGATTGCATCGCCGTGGCCCGAGAACAACACGGTCTACGCGCGGATGTGGCCGGCGCGGCGCGACTGGAAGCCGCCCATCAAGGCGCGCGCGGGTTCCGCGCTGCTGGTACTTCCCAACTGGAACGCGAAATGGCAGGGGCAGGACGGCCTTTGCGACTGGATTTCGCGCTTCGGCATCACGGCGCTGAAGATGTCCATGCCATATCACAACCGGCGCATGGCGAAGGGGCACGAACGAGCCGATCAGATTTGCGGCTCGAATATCGGGTTGACGCTGCAGGCGAACCAGCAGGCGGTTCTGGACGCGCGGCGCTGCCTGCGCTGGCTGGAACAGCAGGGGTACACGCGAATCGGAATTCTTGGGACGAGCCTCGGATCGTCAATTGCGTACATCACGCTGATGCATGATCCGGCGGTGAAGGCGGCCGGTTTTTTCCACTTCTCGACGTATTTCGCGGACGTGGTGAGCCAGGGCATGACGACAAATCACGTGTGGGAAGGTTTGCGCGACCACGTTTCCGTGGACGACTTGCGGGACTTCTGGGCGCCGATCAGCCCTATTCCGTACGTGGAGCGCGGGCTAGGGAAGGACCGGCGGTCATTTCTGGTCTACGGCAAGTATGACCCGACAATGCTGCCCGAACTGAGCCGGCAAATGATTGAATGCCTGCGGCAGCACGGTGCGAAGCCGCGCTCGATGCAGCTTCCGTGCGGGCACTACTCGCTGGAGCTTGCGCCGTTCTCGTACATCGCCGGGTATCGGATGCTGGCGTTTTTGCGCCACGCCTTGGCGAGCTGATTCGTAAGTAGTCCTACGGAGCTCACTCTTCGACCGGGGCACGCGCTGGTGGTGGTCCACTGCAAACGGCAGGATCGGCGATCAGTTCATTTCCGAAAATGTAGAGAATCCTGCCGCTCGAAGTGACGATCGCGGATTCGCAGCTCTTTCCCGCAGTGGCCTGAATCTTTCCCATCCGCGTGTCGAATACGGCGGTACCAGTCTCGTAGCCGCCGGCGCTTTCGGCAACGAGCCAGGGACGGCCGTGACTACCGCTCAACTGCACGTATCGAAAGTCTTCGACCAGATTGCCTGAATCAATTGTCCCGTCCTTCCACTTCGCCAAACGGTGCGGCTGCTGCCGGGAGGTCACGGGATCTATCGCGAATTGCAAAAAGTAGAGCGAATCTCCGGCGGCGGCCATGGACTGAATGTTCTCTGCGAACGGGCCCATCTTTCCTGAAGCGATATCGTATTCCATGACGGGATCTTCTCGTGGCACGTAGAGGCGCGCGAGAAGTGATTTTCCGCCGGGAGTGAACAGCACATCATTTATAACCAGGTCATCCGCCGAGTGCGTTTGCCCTCCCCACGAACGTAGCACTTGTTTTGTCTCGAGGTTGTAAACGGCCAGCTTGTCTCCTGCGGTGTAGTCCCAAAAACCGGCGAGCTTTCCGTCGTCCGAAATTGCAAGTCCTCCCACGGCATCGGTCAGCACCTGGGTCACCTTGCCGGTGACGCGGTCCCAGGCGACAAGGCCGGTGCCGGATTTGAGTTCGCCGTTCGAAGAGTACCCGGGGTCGAAAGTAAAGTAGGCAGTCGCGCCGTCGGGACTCCAGACGGCAGCGTCAGAGTACTCGGCGTTCGTTCCCGTGAGCACGGTTTCTACCGTGGCTTTGGAGTTGGCCTCACGAATGACGAAAAACGCGCCTCCGTAGGAGCCTTGCGAAGTCTGTGCGAGCACGAAGATGTCGTCCGAAGTTGGCGAAGCCACCGCCGACAATATGCGGCGAATCCCCGGAATCGTCGCGACTGCTTCGTGAGGGATGGGAGGCTTGGGGGGCTCGGCGGCGACGGCTGCGCGCGCTTGAATGCTGCCAACTGGCTGAGCGGACATTTGGGCGGGCGACGAGCCTGCGGGAACAGGATGGGCCGTTGGCGCGGGTTGAACGGAACGCTGCGCGCTCACTTCGGGCGACGTTTGGCTACCGCATCCGATGCCCAGGAAGATGACGAGAATGACCGCGCCAAAGCGTACCATATCTCAATTTTAACGTTCCGGAATCTCGCGTACCTTGGCGGCACCCACTCGGACTCGCATCGGTAACCTGTCCATTCGCACGGCGATAGCACTTGAGCGTCGTTGCCCCGCGCTGAACTGAGCCGAGGTTAGTTGCTTGCGGCTGCCCGCTCCTCGCTCCTCGCTTGTTCCTGTATCATTTCTTGATGCAGACGCTGGTCCTCGAGGTGTTCGGGCCGTTGATTGCGGCGATCGTGCTGCTGTTCGCGGTGCTAGGAGTGAGGGGATTTTTTCGGCAGCTCCGGGAACGCGAGACTCCAGAAGAACGCGGGGCAGCGCGCGACGCATTCCGGAATCGCCTGATTCACCCAAATCCGGAACAAGTTGAACAGGGAATTGGCGGACTCCTTCCGGAGCGACTGATCGCGTTTTACCAGGATCATCCGACGGTGCTGATGGAAGAGTTGGAGATTACGCGGCCATCCGGCGACCACGATAACTCCAGCGAGTGGATCGAGGCATTCCTGCCGCTGGATCTGGAGAGCCAGAAGTTCGCGATTGACCTTGCCAAGCAAGGATGGGGAAAAGGGTTTTGTTTTGCGACGGATGGCACCGGAAATTTCTACTGGGTTCCGGTGAGTGATGCGCGGCAGGTGGATGGTCCGGTGTTCTTTGCGTCGCACGATCCATACCGCAACGAGCAAGTTGCGGCTTCACTTGAAGAGTTTCTTTCCTGGCCGCGAACTTCACATTCGGAAGAGAGGAAGAGCGAAGCGGGCTAAAGTAGCCACGGGAATTTCCGCGAGCTACTAGTGCAAAAACGAAGAGAAGGCTGCGGAATCGATTAAAGCCGCGATGGCAGCGATATCCGGAGCCAGCGGACGGTCTTGCAAAACTTTCGAAGATTTTGCGCGGACGGCGTCGAAAGCTTTCGCCGCGAGCGTCCCGGTCTTGAGCGGCGCCAGCAGGTCAATGCCCTGGCACGCGCACAGTAGCTCGATGGCGATGGTGTTGCGAAGGTTTTCCAACATGCGAGCGAGACGGCGGGCGCCGCTCATGCCCATGGAAACGTAGTCTTCCTGGTTTCCCGAAGTGGAGATTGAATCCACCGAGTGAGGCGTAGCGAGGGCTTTGTTTTCGCTGGTCAACGCCGCAGCGGTGACCTGGGCAATCATGAAGCCGGAATTCAGGCCAGGCTCCGGCGTGAGAAAGGCCGGGAGCAGACTGGTGAGCGGATTCGTCATTTGCTCGATGCGGCGCTCGCAGATTCCGCCGAGCGTGGCGAGGGCCACCGCGACCTGGTCGGCGGCCATGGCCAACGGCTGTCCATGAAAATTTCCGCCGCTGACGATGTCTCCAGAGCCGTCCTCGCGCGCAAAGACCAGCGGATTGTCGGTGGCACTGTTCAGCTCGACGGCCGCGATTTCGCGCGCGTGCGCCAGCGAATCGCGCACGGCGCCGTGAACTTGCGGAGTGCAGCGCACGCTGTAGGCGTCTTGCACGCGCGGGTCTTTTTCGGCCGAACGATGCGACTCGCGAATCTGGCTGCCTTCATTGAGGTGCGCAAGGTTGTGGGCGGTGCGCGCGGCGCCGGCGTAGGCGCGCGCGTGCATGATGCGCGCGTCGAACGCGCCCGGACTTCCGCGGAGCGCGTCGAGGGACAGCGCAGCAGCAACGTCGGCAGTGTCGATGAGAATCTCGGCGTCGCGGAGCGCCAGGCTGAGCAACGCGAGCATGCCCTGGGTGCCGTTGAGTAAGGACAAGCCCTCCTTTGCTTCGAGCGCCACGGGCTTTAGCGACGCGTGGCGAAGGGCCTCGCCGCCTTCGAGGACTTGGCCTTTGAATTCGGCGCGGCCTTCACCAATCACGACATGCGCGAGATGAGCTAACGGCGCAAGGTCGCCCGACGCGCCGACGGAGCCCTGCGAGGGGATGACGGGATGTACGTGGGAGTTGAGCATCGCGCAGAGCGCCCCGACGACGAGCGGCCGGATGCCGCTCAGCCCTTTGGCGAGCGCATTGGCACGGAGCAACATCATGGCGCGCGTTTCCGGTGTGCTGAGCGGAGCGCCGACACCGGAACTATGCGAGCGAACGAGGTTTACTTGCAACTGGCGCACTTGCTCCGTGGAAATGCGCACGGAGGCCAGTTTGCCGAAGCCAGTGTTGATGCCATAGGCGGTAGTTCCCGATGCGACTAGTTGATCCACAACGCGGCGTGAGGCGTTCATACGCTCTACGGCGGGCGGCGCCAAACTGACGGTCTCGCCGCGAAGCGCGACGGCATACAGCTGCTCGAACGTCAGATCGTTTCCAGTCAGCGCGACGCTCATGTCGCTTTCCGATCCGGTTGCGGCGCGACCACGCGATCAAAAACACTGCGGTATTTTTCCGGAAGCAGTTTCGGCCGGCCGTTGCTTCCGCAAATGACGTGCATGGTGGTGCCCGTGGCGAGCAAGGTGTTGTCCGAATCGCGAAAGACTTCGTAGAAAAATTTGATCATGCGGTTACGCGATTCCTTGATGCGCGTGCGAATTCGCAACACTTCGTCGTAGCGCGCGGACTGATGATAGCGGCAATGCGCGTCGGCGACGACGATGTGGCAATCGTCCTCGACTTCCATGCGTTTGTACTCGATGCCAAGCGCGCGAATCAATTCCACGCGGCCAACTTCAAACCAGATGAAGAAGTTCGCGTGATAGACCACGCCCATCTGGTCGGTTTCGGCATAGCGCACCCGTACGGTGGCGTCGTGGTATTCAAGTATTGTCATGTCCGATGACTCGAGAAGTCCGGCGCACTATTCCGCGTCGGTGCTCCAAACAGGTTTGCGTTTCTCGAGAAACGAAGCCAGCCCTTCGCGAAAATCGGCAGTGCAGCGGATGCGCGCGTTTTCGAGAATGGCGCGTTCCAGATCCTGGTCGACGCTCGCGGCAGCGGCGGAAGTCAGCAGGCGTTTGGCGCGCGTGAGGCTGACGGGGCTGGCGGCAATCAGAACGTTGGCGAGTTCTCGCGCGCGATCTATCAGGCGCTCGCGAGGAACGATTTCGCTGATGAGACCGAGCTTAAGCGCTTCGGCGGCGTCCACGAGACGTCCGGTGAGAAGGAGATCGCGGGCGTGCTTGTCGCCGATTTGTCGTGTCAGAAAAACGGAAACGATGGCAGGCAAGAAGCCGATCTTCACTTCGGTGTATCCGAATTTCGCTTCGGGAACGGCCAGCGTGAAATCGCAAAGCGTGGCGAGGCCGCAGCCGCCGGCCAGCGCGGCTCCATTTACGGCGGCGATCAGCGGCTTCGAGAAGCTCCAGACGCGGCGAAACAATTTCGCCATGCGACGGGAATCTTCCATATTTTCCGTGGCGGATTGCGTGGCGATGGCGGAGAGCATTTCAAGATCCATGCCCGCGCAGAAAGCTTTGCCTGCGCCGGTGATGATGGCGACGCGCGTGTGGCCGTTCTCGATTTCCTCGAGCGCGGACTGCAGCTCGGAAAGCATGCGGGAAGAGATGGCATTGCGCTTTTCCGGCCGGTTTAGCGTCAGAGTGGCCAGTTGGCCGGTGAATTCGAGTGTGAGTGTTTCAAACATGCCAGATGCTCCGTGCAACTCCACGAGCGGGGAGCGACAAGCCTTTTCGTGCAAATGATTCTAATTCAGAAAGGGCGCGTGCGCATACTTTGCGCGAATTTCGTTGGTCAGCTCAACCACTTTCGCGAGGCGGGATGGATCGATGCCCGGATCGGCGCCGGCTTTCTTGAGAGCAGCGAGGACGTCTTCGGTGGCGATGTTGCCGACGAGATGATCGCCGGCGAACGGGCAGCCGCCGAGGCCGGTGAGTGCCGAATCGAAGCGGCGGCAGCCGGCTTCGTAAGCGGCGAGAATTTTTGCTTCGGCGTTTTCGGGGCGGCTGTGGAGATGGACGCCGAGTTCGACACCAGCGACGTGATCTTTCACTTGGCGATACAAGTCGCCCACAAGTTCGGGCGAAGCTGTTCCCACGGTGTCCGCGAGAGATACGGTGCGCACGCGAATATCTTTTAACCAATCGAGCGCATCCGCGACTATTTCGGGGCCCCAAGGTTCGTCGTAGGGATTGCCGAAGGCCATCGAGATATAGACGACGAGATCTTTTTTGTGCGCGAGCGTTTGTTTGCGAAGTTTTTCGACGAGGAGGCGGGACTCGTCGCGGGACATGTTGGCGTTGGCGCGGCGGAAGTAGGCGGAGATGGAGTACGGGTAGCCGATGGTGGAGACTCCGGGAGTGGCGAGGGCGCGTTCGAGGCCTTTTTCGTTGACGACGATGCCGATGATTTCTGGTCGCTCGATTTCGGCTGGAAGGGAAGCGTTGAGTTTGGCCATGACGTCTTCGGAGTCGGCCATTTGCTTGACGTGTTTCGGCGAAACGAAACTCACGGCGTCGATGTGCTTGAAGCCGGCGAGGACGAGCTGCTTCAGATATTCGGCTTTGTACTCAGGGGGAATGAATTCGGGCAAACCTTGCCAGGCGTCACGTGGACATTCGATTAGTTTTACGGGATCTACCATTCGCTATTTCTCTCCGACATTTCCGCGGTCATAGAACAGTGAAATCAAGCCCGCTAGAAATAAGGCGGCCGAGAGAGGAATCCATCGAAGCCAATGAGCGTGGAAGATCACAAAGTAAGTCTCGTTGCCGCGCTGGGTGAGATGAGCTGAATAAATGACGGCCCACGCAGCCGCAGCTGCGACGAAGATTGGGGGCAATGCACTCAGCGAAAAAAGCGCTTTGGTGCGTCCGCAGCTCAAGTTTGCAGGACTCCAGTTGTGAAGTCCGCGGTGACGAGATCTAGAGAGGCGGCTTCGAGGGTGTGGATGGGGCATTCGATAAGTCTAGCTGACTGGGTCATGCGTTCTCGCGCGAGCGAACGTAATCGGTCATAAGTGAAACGACGAATCCAACGAAGCAGAGAATCCCTCCGAAGAAGACGAAATCGGGCACAATTCCCGTGATTGATCCGAAAACATGTTCAGCCGCGCGTGCGATCGCGCGCCTTTGGTCTAAGGAAGCCAGACGAAAACTTATGACCGTGATTGGCGTCATAGTCGAGCAGATGAGAAGGACCCACGACCTGGTCGAAACCTTCATGTCTGAAGTACGCCCGTTTTGAAAGGCGGGATGTCAGGATTGAGTGCGGCGGCGTCGAGGGCGGTGATGAGGGCGTCGCGGGTGTGGGCGGGATCAATGATGGCGTCAACCCAGAGGCGGGCGGCGGCGTAACGCGGATCAGTTTGGTGTTCGTAGGTGGCGCGGACGGATTCATACATTTCTTTGCGGGCTTTTTCGTCGACTTTTTTGCCTTCGCGCTCGAGTTGCTTCAACTTGATTTCGACGAGCGTGCTGGCGGCGGCATCGCCACTCATCACCGCGTAGCGCGCGGTGGGCCAGGCGAAGATGAAGCGCGGATCGTAAGCTTTACCGCACATGGCGTAGTGGCCCGCGCCGAAACTCCCGCCGCAAATCACGGCAATTTTGGGTACCACGCTGTTGGACACCGCGTTCACCATTTTTGCGCCCGCGCGAATGATGCCGCTCCATTCGGCGTCTTTGCCGACCATGAAACCGTTGACGTCGTGGAGAAAAACGAGCGCGACGCGATTCTGGTTGCAATCCAAAATGAAGCGGGCGGCTTTTTCGGCGGACTCAGTGTAAATCACGCCGCCGAATTCAATACGTTTTTGGTCGGAGCCACGAGCCTGCGTTTGGACGTGCTTTTTCTGGTTGGCCACGATGCCGACAGCCCAGCCGCCGATGCGCGCGTAGCCGCACAAAACGGTCTCGCCGTATTCCGCGCGATACTCTTCGAACTCGCTAGCGTCAACAATGCGCGCGATGATTTCGCGCATGTCGTATTGCTTCGCGGGATCGCTGGAAAAAATGCCGTAGATTTCTTCGGCAGGATAGAGCGGCTCGCGGGACGCAACATGGCTAAAGGGAGAGGTGTTTGGCGCGCCAATTTTGTCGGCGAGAGCGCGAATCCGTGCGATGCAAGCGGCGTCGTCGGGTTCGCGGAAATCTACGGTGCCGCTGATTTGGGCGTGCATTTTCGCGCCGCCTAGGTCTTCCGCGGAAGTGACCTGGCCAATGGCGGCTTGCACGAGCGCAGGACCGGCGAGAAAAAGGCCGGAGCCGTCGGTCATGAGGATGTGATCGCACATCACAGGAAGATACGCGCCGCCGGCAACGCACATACCCATGATCGCGGTGATTTGCGGAATGCCCAGCGCGGACATCACGGCGTTATTGCGAAAAACGCGGCCGAAATCGTCGGTGTCGGGAAATACGTCTTCCTGCAACGGGAGAAATACACCGGCGGAGTCGACGAGATAGATGGTCGGAATGCGATTCTCGATGGCGATGTTTTGTGCGCGGATGACTTTCTTGGCGGTCATCGGGAAGAATGCGCCAGCTTTTACAGTCGCGTCATTGGCGATGAGCATGAATGTCCGCCCGCAAACTTTGGCGAGACCCGTGACGGTACCCGCTGAAGGAGCGCCGCCCCACTCCTCGTACATCTCGTATGCGGCGTAAACGCTCAGCTCGAAGAGTTGCGATTTCGGGTCGATCAGTTTGGTAATGCGTTCGCGTGCGGTGAGGCGGCCTTTTTTGTGTTGCGACTCGATGGCTTTGGGACCGCCGCCCTGGCGAATCTGTTCTTCTTCGTTTTTTATTTTCGTCAGGAGATCGACGATACGGCGATGATTTTTCTCGAACTCGGGAGATTTTGGTTTGACGCTCGTTTTCAGGACGGACGCAGCCACTCACGGACCTCGCGCTGGAATGAATAGGGCGGGCGGAGGTGCCGCGCCGCACGCCGACCGCACCAGTATACGGTTCGCGGCGACATTCCGCGAGCGGGCGCGCACTGCGCTTTCTGAATCGTGATGCTGCGGTAGGGAAGTCTAGGTACATCGTAACCCCCTGAGTCGCTGAGATAGTAGTCGAGGAACACGGGTGGGAGGAGGCAGAGTTGGAGGGGCGCGCGGGGAGCGACGCGCTCGATGATTTGCCAAGGGCTGAG
>Ga0209166_10000143_pt1 | contig 94354 bp, 74 predicted proteins | sample Coa_R1_3_FD_187151 | JGI IMG/M metagenome (GOLD analysis project Ga0209166, IMG submission 187151) | Surface soil microbial communities from Centralia Pennsylvania, which are recovering from an underground coalmine fire - Coalmine... | ecosystem: Environmental > Terrestrial > Soil >...
TGGTTCCGTAGAAAACAATTCACCACGGAGACACGGAGGCACGGAGAAAAACATTATGGCAATCAGTCAGGAAACTACTGGCAACTGGAAGCCGGCAACTGGCAACTGCCTTTAGGCTTTGCCCCGCATCTTCGCCGCCCACCAGCGCACTCCGACAAACAGGAAGCGCCAGTCGTGGAAGAACTCAGGCGCTTTGCGCTCGAAGGCGTGCCCGATGAATTGCAGCGCCCATCCGAACAGGAACAATGCCAGGGCGTAGATCCATAGCCAATGCACGAAAATGGCGGCTACGAACAACACAAGCGAGAGGACGATCGTAGGAATGCCGAAGGTGTGGCAGGCGCGGTTTATGGGATGCTGATGGCTGCTGGCATACTGCGCGATCCATTGCTCGTTCGTGCGTCCACCCAGCATAGGTGGAAATTATACTCCTGGCCGGCGAACCTCTAGAAGCTGTTTGGCCCTGTTGACATCCTGGCAGTAATACTCGGTTTGGGGATTGGAATTGAGCCAGGCAGGATTGAAGCAGCCTGAGAAAAACCCAGGTCCCTCCACTCCGCCGCGAAGCGCGGCTTCGGCCGGGATGACAAAAGTCGGATTAGGGAACAAGCATGTCAACAGAGCCAAGCTGTTTCATAACCCCAAACAGTTATGAAAGAGCTTCTAAGCCTCTTTCTTGTTAGAATTTAGTTGTGGTACCGCTCCTCACTGAACGCAGGATCGACAAGCGTCCTGACCGGGTGACGTTGCAGGGGCGCATTCTTTTTCTCACGGAAGATCCTGAACTCATCAAAAAGCAGCTTGCCGGCTGGGACCTGCCATGGGACACCCGCAACCCGGCTAACAATCCTAAACTGCGCGACGACATTTCCACCGACGAGATCACGCCGGCGCATTATTGTTTTTACTTCGACCAGACCCTGGGTGAGATTCCCTATTTGGGATTGAAGTGCGGTGCCGAAGTTCCCATAGGCCGGGGCGATGTCAAGCGCGGTGGATTTGTGGCTTCGGTGAGCGGCAAGCGGCGCGGCAAAGGCTCCAGCCGCGAGCAATCGCCCTATGCGGAGATGTGCGCCGGCATCCAGCTCGTGATCGCGGAAAATATCGAACGTATCTACAAGCAGAATTGCCAGAACCTGGGCGTGCTTACTTCGACTAACTTTTTTCTGGTCGATAAAATCCGCGCCGGCACCGAGGTCCTGCTCAGCGAATTCACCCAGGGCGAAGACGAGATCACGCGCCAGGTCATCGAATACGGCGGCCTGTTTCCATTCAACGTGGCCCGCACGCAAAAGAAGGTTTTTCTGCCGCCCATTAGCACCGGCAAGCGGGCCATGACGCTGGCAGAAAAAATATTCGCCCGCCACATGATCAATGAAGACGGCGGAGTGGGTGTGGCGTTTGTGAAGCCCGGCGATACCGGGTTTGCCCGCACCGATTTGCGCTTCAGCCATGAGTACGTAACTCCTATGGCGTCAATATTCTATGAGCAGAACGTGGGCAAAGACGTTCCGGTCAATGATGCCGCGTCGGTGATCTTCTTCCGCGACCATCTTACGTTTCTCGATGAAGTATTGTCGGAAGAAAAAAAGAAGATGGGCCTGCTCGATCTGGCCACGCAGCTCAAGCTGAAGCAAATAGAGTTTGCTAACTCGCAGGGCATCAAGCTGCATGGGGAGCTGAAAGACCGCAAGGGTTCGGAGGGCATATGCCACTCCGTGATTGCGGAAAGCTACGCCCTGCCGGGGCAGTTGAATGTGGGCTCGGATTCGCACACTCCCCACGTAGGCGCAGTGGGATGCGTTGCCTTCGGCATTGGCACAACGGACGTTTTCAATTCATGGATCACGAAAGATGTTCGTGTGAAAGTTCCGGAGTCGGTGAAGGTGATTATCCGTGGCAAGCGCCGTCCGAATGTGACAGCTAAAGACTACATTCTGGCGTTGCTGGCAATGGATTACATCCGCAGCGGCAAAGCGCTGGCCAAGGTGATGGAATATTCCGGCGAAGCCGTCGAGGCCCTCGGGGTGGACGAGCGCGCCACCATGACCAACATGGCGGCAGAGATCGGCGGATTCACCGGCATTGTTGCTCCCGACGAGAAGGTAGCGGACTTCCTGGCCGAGCGCCGCGGACTCGAGCGCGCCGACGTGAACGCGATGATGGAAGGTTTGTACAGCGATCCCGATGCCCAGTACGCCCATGTGATCGAGTTGAACGCGGAAGAGATTTATCCCATGGTGGCGACACCGGGCGATCCGGGAAACGGCAAGTTCGTTCGCGAGCTGCACACGCCCGTCCCGGTGGAAATTGCCTATGGAGGCACCTGCACCGCCGGCAAGAACGAAGATATGGATATGTACGCCACGGTTTTGCGCGACGCGCTGCAACAGGGAAAGCGTGTCGCCGGCTCCTGCAAATTTTATATCCAGTTCGGCTCGCAGGAGACGCGTGAGTACTGTGTGCGCAAAGGATACCTGGAAATCTTTACGAAGGCCGGGGCCATCGTCATCGAGCCCAGTTGCGGCGCTTGCATTAATGCCGGCCCAGGGGTTTCAACCCGTCCCGATCAGGTGGTCATCAGCGCGCAGAACCGCAACTTTCCCGGCCGCAGTGGGCCGGGGCAGATGTATTTGGCAAGCCCTCTGACCGTGGCTGCAAGCGCGGTAGCGGGCTACATTGTGGAGTATGAGCCAGCCCAGCAACTGCAGGCCGCATAGGCTGCAAGCGGGGTATACGGCAATGAATTTCCCAGGCTGCCGCAAATGAATGTAAAAAAGCGCAGATTCGGCTGATAAAACCAGCCATTCGCTATTAATATTTGCAGCATTTTAGCCCGGACGGCTACAATAACTGGTTGAGTTTGGCGAAGTTATTCCCACAGTCGACTGGAGAAGGACTGAATTTATGGCATACGTAATTGCAGAACCGTGCATTGGAACCAAGGATATGGCATGTGTAGATGCCTGCCCAGTGGATTGCATCCACCCGAAAAAAGACGATCCCAGGAACGCTGGAGAGAAGATGCTCTATATTGACCCCGTAGAGTGCATCGATTGCGGGGCATGCGTGCCGGTGTGTCCGGTGTCGGCCATCTTCGCGGCCGACGACCTTCCCGAAAAATGGAAGAATTACACCGAGATCAACGCCAAATATTTCGGCCGGTAAACAAGTTCCAGGTATTTGTTCGACGCCTTGTATTTTCAAAGACGCGCAGCTTCGGTTGCGCGTTTTGCATTTAGAGCAGACAAAACCAAAAACTTCGCCGCGGATACACGCGGATAAACGCAGATTTTCTTAATTTTGATCGCTGAGCACAGTTACTCAATTCCGCAATTACTCGATTACCAATGACTCAATGACCCGATGATCCAATGGCTCAATTCCTCTCTGTGGTAAATAAGCCTACAATTTAAGATTCGTATGCTGAAGCAGTCCGAGGCCATCGTATTACGCAGCTATCCTTTGCGCGAGGCTGATTTGCTGGTCAGCTTCTTTACCCGCCAGGAGGGCAAACTGCGCGGGGTGGCGCGGGCGGCCAAGAAATCCAAGAAGCGCTTCGGCGGGTCGCTGGAGCCGTTGACTCGTGTGACCTTATATTACGAGGACCGCGCCGGCAACGATCTGGCCCGCCTCGATAGCTGTGATGTTCTGGAGTCGCCTTTGGCGGAAGAAGTGGATTACCCGCGCGCCATTGGCCTGGCCCACGTGGCCGAGATGCTGGATGAGCTGCTGCCCGATCGCGAGCCCAACGATTCCATCTTCCGGCTGGCGAACTCTGTGCTGGTGAATCTGCGCGCCAAAGCCATATGGATGCCGCTGACTTACTTCGATTTGTGGATGGTACGGCTCATCGGCCTGCTTCCCGATCTGCGCTCTTGCATTACCTGCGGGACAACTCTTAACGGACACCCAGCATACTTTCATCCCTTGGCTGACGGGCTGGCCTGCGCCAAAGATAAGCGCCTGGCATCGCATGAGATGTCGTCGGAATCGCGCGCCCTGGCGGCAGAGATCTTTCGCGCCCCGGTAGAAAATTTTGCCGGCAGCCCCTGGCCCCGCTCCCGCGCCGCCGACCTGCGCAAGTTTCTGGCCCAGTGCATCGAGCGCCATGTGGAAAAAAAGCTGGTTACGTTTAGTATGTTGGAGAAAATCGAGTGAGAGAGGGCATTCAGCACTCAGCAATCAGCATTCAGCCCATGAAACAGCAATTAGCAGTTAGCACTTGGCATTTAGCCTATCCAACATCGCTGAGTGCAAAAAAAGCAAGCTCTCATTTACACTGACTAAGTGCCAAAATGAATGATTCAATGGATTGTCATCCTGAGCGAGGGCGAATGCCCGAGTCGAAGGACTCCCGAGAATGTCTCAATATAATTCATTGTTTCGGGGCATTCCTGGAATCACATTGGGCTTTTAGCTAAGAGCTAAGAGCCAAAAGCTAATCGCCAAATGCCAACTGCCAATCGCAATCTAACATTCCAAGAACTCATCCTGCGCCTGCAGACCTTCTGGGCCGAGCGCGGATGCGTGCTGCAGCAGCCCTACGACGTCGAAGTCGGCGCCGGCACCATGGCGCCGGAGACTTTCCTGCGCGTCCTCGGCTCCAAGCCGTACAAGGTGGCCTACGTGCAGCCCTCGCGCCGTCCCGCTGACGGACGCTACGGCGAGAACCCCAACCGCCTCTACAAGCACAGCCAGTTGCAGGTGATCCTGAAGCCGCCGCCGGAAAATGTGCAGGAGCTTTACCTGGAATCGCTGGCCGCCATCGGCATTGACCTCAGCAAGCACGACATCAAGTTTGAGGAAGACAACTGGGAGGCGCCTACCCTGGGCGCATGGGGCATCGGCTGGCAGGTGATGCTGGATGGACTCGAGATCACGCAATTTACCTATTTCCAGCAGTGCGGCGGCATTGACCTCGACCCTATCTCGGCCGAGCTGACCTACGGATTGGAACGCATCGCCGCCTTCCTCCAGGACGCAGACAGCATTTACGACATTGTGTGGGCGCGCGACCCGCAGACCGGGAAGCCAGTGACTTATAGCGATGTGCGCCTGGCGGAAGAGCTGCAGTTTTCGGTTTACAACTTCGAGCGCGCCGATGTGGAGAAGGCTTGGAAGCACCTGGAGCTATATGAGGAAGAATGCAAAAAACTGATTAGGGATTTTGAATTAATAACGGCGGGAAAGCCAAATCCTCAAGATATCGTGAGCGTAAGAAGATTTCCGCTGCTTGCAGCTTTTGACCTGTGCCTGAAGTGCTCGCATCTATTCAACATTCTGGATGCCCGCGGCGCAATTTCCGTGACCGAACGCGTGGGTGTAATCGCGCGCATTCGCAATCTGGCCGTGGGCTTGGCCAAGGCCTACATGACTCAGCAGGCATTTACTCCGCCTGAAAAACAGAAATGCGAAGGAGCAGCCTGATGCCTGACTTTTTACTTGAAATTGGCTGCGAAGAGATTCCTGCGCGCATGATTCACGACCAGGAGGTTATCCTGGGCGCGCGCGTGGCCAAGCTGCTGCGTGATCAGGGCTTTCTTGCGGCAACCGCGATTGCCCCCACGTTTTCTACGCCCCGCCGTTTAACAGTGTTCGCCAAGGGGATTGTCCCATCGCAACCCGATGTGGAAGAGCAGGTGACCGGGCCATCGGTGAAGGTCGCCTATAAAGATGGAAAGCCCACGCCGGCGGCGGAAGCTTTTGCTAAAAAAGTTGGAGTCGATGTCTCGAAGCTCGAAAAAATCAGCAATCCCAAAGGCGAATATCTCGCTGCCACCGTCATTCGCAAAGGCCGCGCGGTTGCTGAAGTCTTGAGTGAGTTTTTGCCGAAAGAAATCGCCGCGCTCAACTGGCCCAAGAACATGTATTGGCGCGCCGGCAAGCCGGAAAGATTTGTGCGCCCCGTCCGCTGGATTGTGGCTTTGCTTGATAGCGAGGTTATTCCTGTCGAGTTTGCCGGCATAAAAGCAGGCAGCGAATCGCGCGGGCACAGGCTTTTCAGCAATGGGGTGAAAATAGACTCGGCGGCGGTTTATAAAGAGACGCTGAAGAAAGCCCACATCATCGCCGATCGCAATGAGCGCGAGCAGCAGATTCGCAAGGCCCTGGACGCTGTAACCCGGACCATTCCTGGCGCGCGCTGGCGTGATGACAAAGACTTGCTGGATACGGTAGTCAATCTCACCGAATGGCCTTCGGTCATCCTGGGCAGCTTCGACCGCCAATTCCTCTCGTTGCCTGAGGAAGTGCTGGTCACGGTCATGCGCGACCATCAGAAATATTTCGCGGTCGAAGACGCCGGCGGCAAGCTGCTGCCGCATTTTCTTACCGTCCTGAATACGGAAAGCGATCCCGATGGGTTGATCCGCCACGGCAATGAGCGCGTGCTGCGCGCCCGCTTCAACGACGCGCGCTTCTTCTGGGATACCGACCAGAAAACCCCGCTCAAGCAACGGGTGGAAAGCCTGAAAGCTGTGACGTTCCAGAAAGATTTGGGCAGTTATTTTGAAAAAAGTCAGCGGGTGCGGATATTGGCTGGCAAGCTCGCGACCCATCTAAAAACTGCCGGCCTTTCGATTCACGAAAATGCGGCGCAAGAAGCCGCAGAGCTGAGCAAGACAGATCTGACCACTGATTTAGTTAAAGAGTTTACCGAGCTGCAGGGCATTGTGGGCGGCCTGTATGCCAAACATCAAGGCCACAGCCAGGCGGTTGCCGACGCGATTTACGATCATTACAGACCACAGTCCATGGAAGATGCTGCTCCGCACACCCTCGAAGGCGCGGTGCTTTCCATCGCCGACAAGGCCGATACCATTGCGGGAATGTTTGCCCTGGGCCTTCAGCCCACGGGGTCGAAAGATCCGTTTGCCCTGCGGCGGCAGGCGAACGGCATTGTGAAGACCATCGCCGAGCACAAACTCAAGATCAGCCTGCGCCAGCTCTTTGCCGATTCCCGCGCGGCCTACAAAGGCTCTGAGGCAGAAAAGAAGTTCGGAGCCGTGGAGCAGCAGGACGCGCTGGGCGCATTCCTGCACGAGCGCCTGGAATTTTATCTGCGCGAAGCGCGCGGTTTTGTCTACGACCTGGTGAATGCGGTGCTTGCCGCCGGATACGATGACGTGGTGGATTCGCTCGTCCGCGCCGAGGCGCTGGCCGGCGTGCGCGAAAGCAAGGATTTCGAAGCTATCTCGGTTTCATTCAAGCGCGTGAAAAATATTCTGCGGCAGGCCAGGGAATCGAAGTTCGCCATCGGTGAAGCGCCCAATCCGGCGCTGCTGCAGGATGACGCCGAGCGCACTTTGCTGAACCAGGCTTTGCAGATCGCCTCCTCGGCAGAAAAGCACCGCAAGTCCGGCGACTACCGTTCGGCGCTGGCTGAGATTTCCAAAATTCGTCCGGCGCTCGACGCCTTCTTCGACAAAGTCATGGTCATGGTTGAAGATGAAAAACTTCGCGCCAACCGCCTGGCCCTGCTGCAAAAGCTGCTGGCAGATTTTTCTACCATTGCCGATTTCTCCGAGATCGTGACGGAAAAGAAGGGTTAAGGTGCTTCCATACTCTTAGAGCGGAGGCCTGGTTGCGTTGGTCAGGATGTAAACGTAATAGATATGTTCTTTCATGGAGCGGAATTTTACTCCTTCGCTCGGCCGTAGTCTTGGTGGCGCCGGTAAACACCAAGGTCCCTCGACTCCGCCGCAAAGCGCGGCTCCGCTCCGGATGACAAGGTCATACCCGACCCACCCAAAACTTCGGGGTGCCAACCTGAGCTGGACAATCGAAAAGCGTAGTTTCAATACATAAAACAATAAATTCAAAGTGTGAAGCATCGCCATTTTCTATTGGCTTTTTCCGCTGCCACTCACTAGATTGAGAGTTCCTGCATCCTACTCTGGAGGCAAGGAGGGCGTCCCATGAGCAGCCGGGCTGTTACCAAAACCATACCCCTGAAAAAGCCAATGTCCGCCGCGCCCAGGCGCTATGTTTATTTTTTCGGCGCCGGCAAGGCCGACGGCAACAAAGACATGAAAGCCGAACTGGGCGGCAAGGGCGCAGGTTTGGCGGAGATGACCAATGCCGGGCTTCCTGTTCCCCCCGGCTTTACCATCGCTACCGAAGCCTGCCGCGAGTATCTGCGTAATGGCGGCAGGGTCTCGTCTGAATCCGACCGCCAGATGCGCGAAGCCCTGGCGCGGCTTGAGGCGCTGGAGGGCCGCAAGCTGGGCGCAGGCGAGCATCCTCTGCTGGTGAGCGTTCGTTCCGGCGCGCAGGCTTCCATGCCCGGAATGATGGATACCATTCTTAACCTCGGCTTGAACGACAGCAGCGCCGAGGCCCTGGCCAGGCGCAGCCACAATCCGCGTTTTGCCTATGATTCCTACCGGCGGCTCATCCACATGTTCGGCGACATCGTGCTCGAGGTCCCCAAGCGCCACTTCGACGAGGTATTTGACGATCACAAGAAGCGCCGGGGCGCGAAGCTCGATACCGATCTTGACGCCAAGGCCTTGAAAGAGATCGTCGAAGACTACAAAAAAGTTGTCCGCCACCATGCTGGCCGGGATTTTCCGCAATCTCCGTTGGAGCAGCTCACCATGGCGCGCGACGCTGTTTTCCGCTCCTGGAACAATGACCGCGCCCGCCATTACCGGCGCATGAACCAGATCTCCGATGACATGGGTACGGCCGCCAGCGTGCAAGCCATGGTCTTCGGCAACCTGGGAGAGACCAGCGGCACCGGCGTGGGTTTTACCCGCAACCCTTCGACTGGCGCAAAAGAATTCTATGGCGAGTACCTGATGAATGCGCAGGGCGAAGACGTAGTCGCCGGCATCCGCACGCCGCTGCACATTTCCGAACTGGACCGCACCATGCCCGGCATCTACCAGCAACTGCGCGAGATTACCTCGCGCCTCGAAAAGCACTACCACGACATGCAGGATTTTGAATTCACCGTGATGGAAGGCAAGCTCTACATGCTGCAGACGCGCAACGGCAAGCGCACCGGACGCGCCGGCGTACGCATCGCGCTCGACATGGTAGAAGAGGGCCTGATCACGAAAGAAGAAGCTATCTTCCGGGTTGAGCCCAACCAGCTCTATGAGTTCCTGCTGCCGCGCCTCGATGAAACTGACGCCAAGGTGCATGAGCTCACGCGCGGCCTGCCGGCGTCTCCGGGAGCAGCGGTCGGGCAAATTGTTTTTACCGCTGACGATGCGGTGAAAAAAGTGAACGGCACAAAGAAACTAGCGGTGATCCTGGTGCGGGCTGAGACCACGCCGGAAGATATCCACGGCATGGAAGTTGCCGCCGGCATTCTGACCTCGCGCGGAGGCATGACCAGCCACGCCGCGGTCGTTACCCGCGGCATGGGGAAGTGCTGCGTCGTGGGCGCGGGTGAAATTCACGTGGATGAAAAACTGCGCGAAATCCGGGTCCGCAACCAGGTGTTGAAAGAGGGCGATTGGATCTCGCTCGATGGCTCTACAGGCCGCGTATTGAAGGGAAAACTCAATACCGTGCCGGCTTCGCCCGATGATCCTGAACTGAAAGAATTTTTGTCGTGGGCTGAGCCCTTCCGCACCATGAAGGTGCGCGCCAACGCCGATATTCCCCGCGACGCCATCCAGGCGCTGGCCTTCGGGGCCGAAGGCATTGGCCTCTGCCGCACCGAGCACATGTTCTTTGCCGAAGACCGCATTCCCCACATGCGGGCCATGATCTTGGCAACAACGGAGCCCGAGCGGCGCAAAGCGCTGCGCAAGCTGCTGCCCATGCAGCGCAGCGATTTTATCGGGATATTTCGCGCCATGGCAGGGCTGCCGGTGACCATCCGCCTGCTCGATCCGCCCTTGCATGAATTCCTGCCGCGTCGTGAAGACCTGATGGTAGAAGTGGCGCTGCTGGAGCAAACCAATCCGCGCTCGCCCAAGCTGGCCGAGCGCCGCAATCTGCTTGCCCGCGTGGAAGAGCTGCATGAGTTCAACCCCATGATGGGGCATCGCGGCTGCCGCCTGGGCATTACCTATCCTGAGATTTCCGAGATGCAGGCGCGCGCCATCTTTGAAGCGGCGGTTGCTGTGGCCAAAGAAAAAATTAAAGTCTCCCCCGAGGTCATGATCCCCCTCATCGGCGGCCCAAAGGAGATGGCCAATCAGAAGGAAATCGTGCAGCAGGTGGCCGAGGAGGTGTTTTCACAGGAAAAGCTGCGCGTGCCTTACATGGTCGGCTGCATGATTGAGCTGCCGCGCGCCGCCCTCATCGCCGATGACATCGCCGAGGTCGCCGAATTCTTTTCCTTTGGCACCAACGACCTCACCCAGCTTACCTACGGCTTCTCTCGCGACGACATCAATCGCTTCCTGCCGTCCTATGTGGAGCGCGGAATCGTGAAGCAAGACCCCTTCGGCGCACTCGACCGCAAAGGCGTGGGCCGGCTGGTGCGCATGGCGACTGAGCTCGGCCGTCAGGCGAACCCTAAACTTAAAGTCGGGGTCTGCGGCGAGCACGGCGGCGAGCCCTCGTCCATCGAGTTCTTCTATTCCGTTGGATTGGATTATGTTTCCTGCTCGCCCTTCCGCGTGCTCACTGCCCGGCTGGCGGCCGCCCAGGCCGCCGCCAAGGAAAAACTGGGATACGAAGGGGGCAGGACGAAATGAAAATCGCTGTTACGGAAACGAAATCCTGAGTTCGTTCACTAGCGGGTTGTGTCTGAATAAGGCTTTTGTTGGGGGAGAGTATCCCAGTATTCATCCTTGTGCGTGCGCGGCATTTTGCAATTAAAACGCGGACTCGTCAATTCCCCATCGGTACATGCCCAACTATGTCCGGTCGGACGGTGAACGCGACATTCATACCTTGATTGCCGCTGGCTTTGTTGACATCCTGCCTGGGCCGCACCCACGAACCGGAAGCCGCCAGCACACACAGACACCTTAAGTTTCGCTTTTGATTTGCAGTTCGCCCTGATCCACTCCACAGTCGGAGGGACGCCGGCGCACTGGACTGACTGCTTACATTAATCGAGCAGCGGTTTTCCCTGGATGCCCCACGTCAGATGATGTACGCCGCTGGTGGTGGCCAGCACGGCAGCGCGGCCGGGGGCGAAGGCGAGTCCGACCAGTCCGTGGCCTGCAACCGCCAGCGAAGCTTTCTGGTCGGGGGTGACCTTCACAATGCCTCGCTTGCCGGCCAGCGAGGCGGCGACGTAGAGATTGCCGTCAATGTCAAAGGCCAACCCTTGCGGCCGGCCCAATCCGCGATAGAAGATGTTCACGGTGCCGTGCACGTCAATGCGGTAGATGGAATCGAAGCTGGAGGTCGTGGGGCCGGTGACAAAAAGAGAGCCATCGGGATGGAAGGCGAGATGGTAGGCGGAGATGCTGGGTTCCAGCGTGGCAAAGACAAAAATCTGCCGGTCGCGGGCAATCTTGAAAATGGTTCCGCTGCGGTCGCCTACGTAGAGATTTTCTTCGCGATCGAAGGCAATGCCGGTGGCGATGCCCATGCCTTCGGCATACGACGACATGGTACCGTTGGGCGCGACGCGATACACGGTGCCATCATGGCGCGAAGAAACATACATCTGGCCGGAGCGGTCGAAAGCAATGCTGGTGGCGTTCATCATCTCGCTGAGGAACGGGCGTACCGTATAGTTTGTGTCTATTTTGAAAATCGATACCGGAACTTTTTGGCCGCGGCTTCCCGAGAAGGTCACAAAGATATTGCCCTCATGATCGAGAGCGGGATTGGTGACCGGATGCAGGTTCTCGGCCACCGGGGCTGCAATCCGAATCTCATGCGGATTGCTGCTGGAGCCGTCAGCAATGACGACCACATTTCCCGAGGCAGCGCCTTCGGGCACGCGCGCCACCATAAAATCATCGGAGCTGATAAGCACCGTACCTTCGGTGCCTCCGAACTGCACCGCCGGGCGCTTCATGGCAGGGGGCCTCAATCCGGCGCCCAGGATGCGTACCTCGCCTCCAGGCAATGCCGCCGGCGGGACAACCGCTTCAATGTGCGGCTTGCCGTTCACGTTCTTCTTTCCGATAAGGTCTGAGATGCCCATGTTTTCCAAACGGCTAGTGCAAGATCCGAAAGTGGGTCAGTACCTGCACGATGATGTTGGCAAAAACTCCCGCGCCCACATCGTCGAGCATGATGCCGCTGCCCCCGGGCAACTTTTCCAGTTGGCGCAAAGGCGGTGGCTTTAGAATATCGAACCCACGGAAAAGTATAAAACTCGCCAAAACATATTGCCAACGCAGAGGCACGGCAATGAGGGCGATAAGCTGGCCGGCAACCTCGTCAATCACCACGTAGCCCGGGTCGGGGATACCGCTTTCACGGGCCACAATGGAAGAAACCGGTATGCCAACCATGAGCACGAAGCAAGCGGCAAGCGTTGCATAGAACGATTGCAAGCTGCCCTGCACAAAAAGCCCTGCACCAGTCCACCAGAGCGCGGCGGTGGCGAGCGAAGCCCAGGTGCCCGGTCCGGGACGAAGAAACCCGACGCCGAAAAAAGTCGCCACCAGCCACGCAAAAGCCGTGCGCGGGGCCTGCTCTTCGATTCCCAGCTCAGTTGATTTTCTGTTCATCGCGATTGTAGGGCACATCTTCGCCTTCCAGTGCCTGCCGTCTTCTCTCTTCCGCCGATTCGGCGTTCATCAGCTCTTCCGGATCGTTCACCGGCGTGGAGATGACGTACGCACCGCTGGCCCATTTGCCCAGATCGATGGTCCGGCAGCGTTCACTGCAAAATGGAAAATCCGGCTCGGTGCGCAGAACAATCTTCCTGCAAATCGGGCAGCGGAGACTGCGAGCTTTCTTCATAAATAGTTTCGAGTTTCCAGTTTCGAGTTTCAAGTTTTTCCAGGTCTCGAAACCCGAAACTTGAAACTCGAAACTGGTGTTTAATTTTCGCCTACTTTCTGGAAGAAGCGAATAATGGATTCGATGCCGCGATAAAAGTTCGGGATGTGGAATTTCTCATTGGGAGCGTGCAGGTTATCGTCGGGTAACCCAAAGCCCATCATCACACTGGGAATCTTCAGGTGCTTCTCAAAATCGGCCACGATGGGAATGGAGCCTCCGGAGCGTATGAAGACCGTATCCTTGTTGAAGACTTCTTTCATGGCAAGAGTTGAAGCCTGCACAAACTTGTTGTCGGTCTTGATGACAATGGGATCGGCAACGCTGAACTGCTTAATGTTGATTGAGATTCCCTTGGGCACGTTCTTCTGCACAAAGTCGCTGTAGAGTTTGAAGATTTCTGCCGGCTGCTGGTCGGGAACCAGGCGCATGGATACTTTCGCGGAGGCCCGCGCCGGGATCACCGTCTTGGCTCCTGCACCGATGAATCCGCCGGGCATGCCGTGCACTTCCAGCGTGGGCCGCGCCCAAATGCGCTCCAGCACGGGGAACTCGGATTCGCCGGTCAGCTCCCCGGAGCCGACTTCGGTCTTGCGGAAGTGCTCCACGTCGAAGGGCAGCGAACTCCATGCCTTCAGCTCATCGGCGCTGGGTTTTTCCACGTGATCATAAAAACCGGGAATAAGAATTTTGCCTTTCTCATCTTTCAATTTTGTAATCAGGCGTGCCAGCGCCTCGAACGGGTTGGGCGCTGCGCCTCCGTACATGCCGGAGTGCAGGTCGGTCATGGCGCCGCGGGCCTCCAGTTCGGTGTAGACCATGCCGCGCAGCCCAACGCAGAGCGTGGGCAGATCGGGAGCAAACATTTCCGTATCTGAAACCAGGGCAACATCCGCCTTCAACCTGTCGCTGCTTTCGCGCACGAACCGGGCGATGGATTCTCCGCCGACCTCTTCTTCACCTTCAACCAGAACGCGCACATTGACGGGAAGCTTGCCGCCTCCAGTCTTCAACAGCGCTTCAAAAGCTTTGATGTGCATGTACATCTGGCCTTTGTCGTCTACGGCGCCGCGAGCGTAGAGGTTCTGATTGCGCTCGGTGGGCTCAAAAGGCGGCGTGTGCCATTCATTCAGGGGATCGGGAGGCTGCACATCGTAATGGCCGTAGCAAAGCACCGTAGGCTTTCCGGCGGCTTTGAGCCAGTCGGCATACACCAGCGGATGGCCGGCCGTGGGAATGACCTCAACATGTTCCATCCCAATATTGCGCAGGTGGGCGGCAACGAACTCGGCCGCGCGGAGAACATCCGCTTTATGCTCAGGCAGCGTGCTGATGCTGGGGATGCGCAGAAGTTCTTTCAGTTCATTGAGAAACCGTTGCTGGTTCTCTTGGGCGTAAGCGACAGCAGTAGGGGAATTCAAAGGATTACTCCTGATTCAATTTTGGCCGGATATCTTTAAGAGGCTCGTGTATTTTGACATCCATCTCTCCGCGCCTCCGTGGTAAAACAAAAGTATAGCGCCTGCAAAGTTACTTTTGAAACCGCGCCAGAGAGAAGCTGGAGAGATTGAGCTGCGGCCGCAGGCCGCGCACCAGCTCTCCCATGAGCTGCGCCGTGATTGGCGCCAACAGAATTCCATTGAAAAAGTGACCGGTAGCAACAAAGTACCCGGGAATTTCAGTCGCACTCAGTATGGGAAGATCATCCGGTGTGGCCGGACGCAATCCTGCCCAAGCCTCCAGCATCTTGGCTTCGCGGAGTTGCGGGAGGAGCCTGGTTGCCGCTTCTCGCAGCCGCCGAATATCGGCCGGGTCAACTCTTTTGTCAAAGCCGGCCTCTTCGGCCGTAGCCCCGATCAAGATGCGTCCATCGCTACGCGGCACCAGGTAAACTCCCGGCGTGCGCACCACGTGCCGCAGTGTCTCTCGCTGAGGGGCAACTACGCAAAGCATTTGTCCTTTGACTGGGCGCGCAGGCACGCTGCATGTATGCGCACCTTGTACTTTAATTTCGCCCGCCCAGGCGCCACAGCAGTTGACCACAGATGCCGCGGAATAATAGCTATGGGTGGTGCGAACCAACAATCCGCCGTTCTCGCGCGTGACCGCAATCACTGGAGAGCCGGAAACAATATCCACATTACGGTGCCTGGCGGCCTGAACCGAAGCCTGAGCCAGCGCACGAGGATCAACGCTACGCTCTTCCAATCGCGCTGCCCGGCCGTTTGGAGAAAGATTTGGTTCCAGCCTCCCCAGTTCCTCCACTGTCAATGGAGCGGTTCCTTCCGGCAATTGGCTATGTTCAGCCCCCAGAAAGAAGACAATGGATCCCTGGTCGCGTAAATCCACCTTGTGGCCTGATTCGTCTTCCACTTCGGCAACAAATTCGGGATACATGCGGGCGCTGGCCACGGCCAGATTTTCAAGACAGAGCGGCAGGTCGCCTCCCCAGGAGGCCAGCATGCCTGCGGCGGCATAAGAAGCTTCACGTCCGGGTTCGGCGCGCTCGATCACCAGCACGCTCACTCCGTGCCGGCGCAGCTCGCGCGCCAATGAGAGCCCGATAATGCCCCCGCCCAGAATGATTGTGTCCCACGACTTCATCTCTGTTCATTCTAAATTGAAGGGGCAGTTTCAGGTTTCCAGTTTGGAACTTGCCAACCAGTTCTAATTCATACTTCCAGATGTGGCCGCCGAAGATTTTGCGGCGTCCGGAGTACCTGCGGCGGAGGGCGTCGCATCTTGCAGCTTCAATTTGGAAAACACGACCAGGCGTTCAGGAGCGGGGCCGATGTAATAGGTGGGATAACAGGTGATGAGCGTCAGGCGTGAATCCTCACTGGGACGGATGACAGAAAGGTCGTCGGGTTCCACGATCTGTTTGCCCGTGACTTCGAAATTAAAGGTTTTGCCATCGCGTTGTACGACAATGGAATCGCCCTTTTGCAGCTCATAAATATGGCGGAAAAAAGTATCGCGATGCCCGGTAATAACGGCATTGCCGTTCTCGCCGGGAGCGGGTGTATCCGTCATGTGCCCCGGAGCGACCGCTAACTGCCGATGGCGGGTTCCCTCCACGATCACGGCGTCGAGATTGATTTTGGGAATCTGCAGGCGGGTCAATTGGTCCTGCGAACTGGCCGCGCTCGATAGCGGCGCTGTTAGAAACGCATTTTTTTGCCGCTCCCACTCGCGCGCCAGCCGGCGCTGCTCGGCAAACATCATTCCGTATTGCTCACCTACGTAGAGCAGCAAGACAATTCCAATAAAAAATGGAAGTAAGCGCAAAATGCGGCCTCCCCTTCGGGAATGCCAGTTTATGGTTGGGAACCGCATGCCTTATAAGATGCAAGAAACCAGAGTGCCGGGAGGTATGAGCATTGCTGTGAGGCAACACGGCGCTTATTGGCGCTCCGCTACTTCTTTTTTCTTCTGGCCCGGGTGCGAAGCACGGAGATTGTTCCGCCGGCCAGCGCGCCTACTCCCAGGACTGAGAGCAGAGGCAGCGGCGTGTTGCCTTGCGGTAGCTGCTGTGAAGGCTGGGCAATTTGGTTCGCGTTCGCGCCGGAGGCGGGCGCCTGTTCGGCGTTTGCTGATGCCATAAGCAGCCGGGCTGGAAGTCTTTTCGAAACCTTGATCGGCAGCAACTCTCCCATTTGCCGCGGCGGGACAGGGAGCACAACTTTGAAGTGGACCTCATTCTCTGTCCCGGGAATGGGAAAGTTGTTCGCGTCGACCACCATCACGGCGATGGCGTGGGGTCCATCTTTCAATCCAGTAAACGTGTACTCGGTTTCAACCGTATAGACTGGATCCTGGTCATCAAGCTGAAGTCGGAAGGTTGGGGGTTCAGCCGGCGTGGCGGGCTCTACCAGTTCATACTTGCACTGAACCATGTTGATATTTAACGCTTCGCCATTCCTGGGGCTCAGAATTCGCACTGCACTATGGGAATTCGATTCAGGAGCGGGTTGCGGAGGCGTGGCCTGCCCGAAAGAAAAGATTGCTCCAACGAAGAGAGACCATAGGACGACCGGCCACAATCTCCGCAAAGTCTGTTTGAGTTCCAAGTTACATTTCTCCCGCCAGAACTGGTACAAGGAGAGTTCCCGCAGTGTCGTCCCCTGATATTCCAGTATTAGCGATTCTCATTCCAAATATCCGTATAGCGGTTCGCTGCAGAATCTGAAATATGACTGCCCATTTACGTATTAGTAAACAACCTATGCAATTTAGAAGCCAGAGCAGTACACGAGGTGGTCCGGATAGGGAATAGAAATGATTGACACCTTACCTGTTTTGCTAAAGAATTGGATGCCAGCCCCCGAACATGTCAAATGAAAGGCAGGTTTATGTTAGAAGAAAGCAATAGTGTATCCGAAGGTTCCGGCGAGGGCATGTCCATGGTGACAAAGATCCTGCTGGCGGTGGTTGCGGTATTTATTGCCGTCTCCGCCTTTTTTTTCTATGAGTTAAACGATAAGATCGGCGACCTTCAGGCGCAACAAACCGCTTCTGAGCAGCAGGACCAAAAGAAGATCAGCGAGTTGAGCTCCCAAATCAAAGCAGATCGCGAGATGCTGGCCTCCCAGGTCGGCATGACGGAAAAAGAGCTGGCCGCGCGTTCCGCCGAGTTGCGGCGTTCGCAGGCAGCCGCTGAATCGCGCCTGGCGGAGCAGCAGACTGCGGTAAGTACTGTGGTCAGCGGGGTCAAGACCGAGGTCACGAATGTGGAAGGCGATGTGGCTTCGACTAAAAGCGACCTGGAAGCCACCAAGGCCAAGCTGGAGCGGGCCATCGGCGATCTGGGCCTGCAGAGCGGCCTGATTGCGCACACCCGCGACGAGCTCGATACCTTGAAGCACAAGGGAGACCGCAACTATTACGAATTCACCCTGCGCAAAGGAAAGAACCGTACGCCGGTTTCTACCATCAGCCTCGAACTGCGCAAGACTGACGCCAAGAAGAACAAATACACTCTGGATGTTCTAGCCGACGACCGGACTATCGAAAAGAAAGACCGCAACATCTTTGAGCCTCTGCAGTTCTACACCGGGCGAGAGCATATGTTGTATGAGTTAGTGGTCAATGATATCCAGAAAGACCAGATTTCCGGCTACCTCTCCACCCCCAAGAACGCACCCCAGCCGGCAGTTCAATAAGGCATGTGGCCGGGAACGTGGCACAGCCTGCTTGAAGTCGTTATCCGGACCGGGGTGATCTATCTTTTTGTTCTGGTGGGCGTGCGTCTGAGCGGAAAGCGCGAAGTAGGCCAGATGACGCCCTTCGACCTGACGCTGCTTCTGCTGCTGAGCAACGCCGTGCAGAATGCCATGGTGGGGCCCGATAATTCCCTGATGGGTGGAGTCGTCGCCGCGGCTACACTGCTGACCCTGAATTATTTTGTCGCCGAACTCTCGGGCGCCAATCGCCGCTTCCGGAAATTTGTGCAGGGATCGCCCACGCTGCTGGTGCATAACGGCGAGGTGATTTCCGCTCACATGGCGCGCGAGCACGTTACCGTCGACGAGTTGCAACGGTCTTTACGCGAACACGGCATAAGCTGCATTCCGGAAGTTGCTCTGGCCGTTCTCGAAGTGGATGGCTCGATCAGTATTCTTAAATACGACGATGTCCCGGCGCAGGTTGCTACCGGGCATCCGCGGCTGAAGTTTTTGCAGAAGCACCAGTAAAAGCAGTTTCGAGTTTCAAGTGTCGAGTTTCAAGTTCATACGCTTCCGTTTAAATGTATTTCCCTATTGCTGAATCTTCACCGGAACTGAGTGGTCGTAAAAAGTAATCAGCACCTGCAAAGACTTGCGCTTATCAAAAGCCTCCTGATTCACGGGAAAACCAACAATCACCATGCCCTGTTGGGTCTCGCCCGGCTGTAATTTGGTCTCCGGGCGCAAGGGGTCCATCTTGTTCTGCGCCAGGGCCGGGTAAGCCTGGAAGTAGCGGTCATAATCCACGGCGGGCGCAGCTTCATCGCGGAGAACAGATTGGTCTGGCGCTCCGGCGGCAGGCGTCATCTCTACATGGATACTTTTGATTGTGACCGGCTCTTTGCTCACATTTTTGACGGCAACATTAACCCCTACCAGCATGCTGTCTTTGGTCACCTGCTCGACCCCGGTGACATTGAGAATTTGACCGGTGCCCGAAGGCCGGCCCATTACCAGAATGAAGATTCCAATCACAAGCGCCACAACCACAGCAGCCACAGTCACTGGAAGGATGGGGGGCAGTCGCCACTTGGCGCTATCCATCTCTTCGGTCATGGGCATGTGGCCGGCATCAATCGGCGTGGAATCGGAGGCAGGTTTGCGCTCCTCGACAGGATTGTGACCAAGCGCAGGGGGAACAGGGCTGGATTCTGGCATAACATCCTCCGTTCAAGTGAGATGCTTATTGCAAGCTGCGGGAATCATTAAACCGGGCCACAATAATACACCTAAGCGGGGAGGGCATCGGGTTTGACAGAATCTAAAGCACGCTGTTCATGCGGCGCAGTTGCAACCTTTACAGAATTGCTGGTATCTAAGCAAATCGTTAGCGTGGTTCAATGCAGAGCTAAAGCCTGATGATCTGGATGTTTTATGGAATCTGGAAACACTCAAGCCAAGCTCACTACTTAGTTTTCACGCTGAACGCATTATCCATTTCTACTTCTCGCAAGAAGAGCGTCTGCGGTTCTTAAGAGCTTTTCTGGTGACTCCCCAAAAACCAGACCAGCTCATTGCATCGGAAGACGGCTTGTACGAATCCATGGTTTTGGTTTAACGGAAAATGACCACAGCGCACCACCTTCTGATCGTGGACGACGAGCCCAACGTCTTGCTCACGCTGGGCATGATTTTTGAGCTCGACGGCTATAACGTGAGCAAGGCCGGGAGCTGCGCCGAGGCGCTGAAGATGCTCGGCAATGGGACGCGGTATGACGCCGTGATCACCGATCTGAACATGGAGCGGCAGGATATTGGACTGGAAGTGGCGCAGGCCGCGCTGCAACTGACACCGCGCCCGGTGGTTGTGATCTGCACGGGGTATGCCGATCTGCGCAACACGCAAGCCGCTCTCGACATGCGAGTGGATTATTTCGCCACCAAACCCGTAGACCTGGACGAACTGAAGGGTGCGATTCGCAGGTTGAAAGAGCGTAATTCGTTAGCGCGAAGAATTGTGGGATAAGGTCATGGCGACTGCTTCCAATTCGGAGATGAAACTTGCGCTGGTGGTGCATCCCAACCTCTCGGTGTTATCGAAATTCCAGGAAACATTCAAGCAAGCCGGCATGACAACGCTGCTGGCGCGCGACCTGCCCACCGCCTTGATTGCCATTTCGCAAAACGATTTCGAGATTGCGGTGATTTCATGGCGGATCACCGAACCGGGAGACGGCTGGGCCCTGGGCGCCACCCTGCGAAGAATTTTCCCCTCTGCATTTGTCGCCGTGCTGGCCAATGAGACCAGCGTCCCAACCTTGAAAGAGGCCATCAACCAGGGCTTTGACCAGCTCTATGAAGAATCCCGGCCGGCGGAGGAGACAGCGACGCAGGTTGTTGTCCACTTTTCCAAACGCCCGCGGCAAAATGCGGTTCAGTAAGTTTTTCCATTCAGTTCAATTTCTGTAGACGGGTAATCAATTTTTGCGCCAGGTTTTCTTCCGATTCAGACCACAGGAGCCGCGCGCTGATGCCGCAATTCTTTTCTATGGCCGCGCTGAAGGCAACGAGTTTGGCGACATTTTCTTTCACCCGTTCCTGGCCGATTTCCGTCAGCTCCATGTCATCGAACAGGAAGTCGGAGTCCAGGCCAAAATCAATTTGCACGTGTCCATTCTCGTTGTAAATGCCTTCGTCAAAATTCACGCCGTGGACCAGAAACTTTACCTTGTGCGGTTGCTCGACCCAGGAATCGTATTGGGGGCCCGGCGACCAGAGATCCCATACCGCCTCGAAGACATATCCGTTATCGTCATGCAGAAATTCGCTGGCCAGCCCCACCGCCTGATGCGGGGTCACTTGATAGTCAAAAGTTTCCTGGCTGATGACGGGCTCGTTCCAGCTTACGCTGTGCACAGCAAAGTAGCCGATGCCTGGGTGCTCGGGAGAGAAGAGAAACTGCCGCAGAACGCACTCGACGCGCAACATCATGTCGGCTTCGCTGAAGCTGGGCCACCAGAGATTTAAATAGAACGAGTCGGCCATAATGCCATTGTAATTCCGCCGTTGTTAACAAGCCCCTGCCTCTGCGGACTTGGTGAAATCACAGACAATCAGCGTGAGGTCATCGTCCTGGGTAGCGGACCATTCCTGCACTGACGACAGGATTAGATCAGCAGCTTCACATGGCGAAAATCCCGTCGTGTTTCTCAATACTTCGCTCAAGGCTTCGCGACCAAAAAAACCTCCGGCTGCATTGCAAGCTTCTACAATTCCGTCGGTATAAAGCAGGAGCCGATCGCCCTCTTCGAGCCGATGTGTGGCGTTGGAATATGTGGCGAAGTTGAATGCGGCCAGCATCAAACCGTTTTCTTGCACTTCAAGAACTGTGCCGTTTCGGAGCAGGAGCATGGGAGGATGTCCGGCAGCCGAATACCGCAGCTCGCGCGAGCGCGAATCTAGGTAGACGTAGGCTGCGGTAACAAACTGGCTCTGGGTATTGCCATAGAGCACGGCATTCATGCCGAGCAGGAATTGGGAAGGATCGGCGGCGGCGGCCCGCTGCGATGCGGCGGCCAGCTTCACCATGGATGCTATCAGTGCGGCGGGAACTCCATGTCCGGAGACGTCCGCAATCAGAAGTCCTGCCCGGCCATCCTCCGCTACGACATAATCGTAGAAATCTCCTGCGACCGAAGTCATGGGAATATAGCGCACAGCGACTTGAAAGTGCGGCGAGTGTGGGAATTGGGCGGGCAAAATCGAAAGCTGGATCCGCCTTGCCACATCCAGTTCCTTCCGGATCGCACTCAACTGCTGGTCACGCTGAAGCATTCGTCGTCCAGCGACATAGCCAAGACATCCCAGAAAAACGGCGAAACCTATAGCTTCGACTCTCCAAAAAGAGAAATAGATGCCGGTTAAGTTATCCCACAGGGCAAAGCCGGCGAGGGTCAGGAGTCCGCGCCGGACCACGACGAAGTCTTTGTCATGCTGCCGGGGCTGGCGGATGAACCGCACTATCAGAATCGCGAAGGCAGCGATCACCAGGATGCTGTTAACCCGGTCATATAAGCGGGTTGGACCAAAGGCGAACGTGGCAATAGCGAATGCTCCATCCACGACAGCCAACACATATGCAACCAGAACCGCGGCGCGGGTCAGCAGGAAGTCGGCAGCGCGGAGGTAAAGCACAAACGGAATTGGCACAAGGTAATTAATACCAGCGCGTAAACGCGTATAGAAGATTGAGTTGGGCACAACCAAGCCAAGCAGATCAGCCCGGACCCAAAGCCTCAGACCATACAGTGCAGCGAAGATGCCGAAGTAAATGAAGAGCGGATCACGTCTTCTACGTAGAGCTGAAAATGCTATCGCAGCCAGACCTACCGTTATGAATGCCGCGCCCAGGAACAGGTTAGGAACGTCACGATGAAGCGCATGGAGCACATCCCCGGCGCTAATCGACGGTTCGGCGAGAGACATAAGCCTCATGTTAAATCAGCGGCTCGGAATCAGGCTGTTGGGATGGTTCCGCCGTCGAGCATCGGCGTTGAGTTCATGTACAGCCATCAATGTATCTCCAATGACGCGATTTTACAGGCTTCACTCAACTACGATGCAGCCTTTGGCAGACGCATGAAAAAAGGTGTATCATTTTGCGGCAATGCCTACTCATCTCAAAAAACAGGGAACTACCGCCATTTTAGAACTGCAGGGCAAACTCGCCCTGGGGGACAACCTGGATGAGTTTCGCGCCAAATGGAGTGAGGCCATCGCCACCGGCGTGCGCGACCTGGTGGTGAACCTGGAAAAAGTTCCCATGGTGGATTCTTCCGGAATCGGCAGCCTCATCCGCTGTCACTCTGCCATTACCGCCATCGGCGGCAGGCTCAAGCTGGTGAGCGCGGGAGAGATGGTTCGGCAATCGTTCCGCATCATGCGCCTGGACCGGGTGTTCGAGTTTTATGACAACGAAGCCAGCGCCCTGGCTTCGATCACAGCTTCGGTTTGACTGTCGCTATCACTCCCTTTTCGCACGTTACGCAACGATTTGTTACAATCAAAGTCTGCCAGCTCCCGCCTGGGAATTCTCAGCGCAGACCAGCCGCGTCCCCGTCGTCTAGCCCGGCCTAGGACATCGCCCTTTCACGGCGGTAACACGGGTTCAAATCCCGTCGGGGACGCCAAGATTCCAAAGAACTTACACGAAACCCTTGTTTTGAATCAGGGCCCATTAGGGTCCAATAAGCTATTGGATTGTCGGCGTGACGGGCTTTGCTGCGGGAACGTCCGCCAAAATCAGCTTCGCGATTTTGGCTTGGGCGTCGCGTTTCACTGGCGTGACTGCTTGCGTGCAGGTGTCTGCTGTGACTTTGAACGTCGCGATACTACGCAGAAGCTGGTTCCGTATCCAAAGCACGACGAACAAGTTTGCCGAGTTCTTGTGGACCATATGGTTTTTGCAGCAATTCCGCACCGTGTTCGAGCGTTGAATTCAACGGTGCGCACTCGGCTGTGTGGCCGGTGGTGAAGATCACACGCATTTCCGGCTTTATCTTCCGTATGCGGTGGTGGGCTTCCGGACCCGTCAGCCGGGGCATCGCCACATCCAAAATGACGAGATCCACTTTGGTTTTGTTTTCGACCAGTGATGAGTGCCATGAGGAGCGGACCAGAGTTGGGCTCCGGTTTTGACATCCGTGGCAAACAGGGTAGAAGTAGCAGTGGGGCTCAACCCACCGCCATTGGCCCAGAACATGATTCCGTTCGCTACGACGGCTGATGATGACCAGCCCCCGGTTATTTGCCACTTCTGTGTCACAGTGGGGTTGTGGTTGGCGTCGAGTGAATAGACCAAACCAGTGAAACCCTTCGTGCCTGGAATAAGCAACCAGACGGTGCCGGTGGCCGGGTCCTTGTATACGGCAGGGCTGGAAAAAACCTCTCCAGCATTGTTAATCTGCATGGTAAAGACGCCACCGCCCGTGTGCCCGGGCCCGCCCTGACCCGACATATTCATGCCATCAAGGACCCGCAATATGCTGTTTTTTGCATTCACCATTACATAGTGCATAGTGGTTGCTGTTTCCCGGAAGATCCGGCAGTGCGACTGCCTTGGTGCTGCCCAGATCATGATCTGCGGCGATTTCGGCGGCGAAGTTCGTGGGAGTATAGCTGTCTAACGGGCTTCCGCCGGTAGGCCGCTCCCGCCGCTCTGGAACTGTCGCTTATGAGCCGCAGTTGGTCTCCGTGCGCATCCTGGAGCATCCATCGCCGGTCCCGCTATGAGAACAGGCAAACACAATGCATGCCCCGCTTTGTGATCGATATCGAGTAGCGCCTGTATTTCCAAGATTTTTTTGCCTGTTAAGTTAACCTTTGCAATTGTTAAATTAACCCATTGAAACTTGACTCCTTTTGATCCCAAAAGGAGAATCTCCCCATGCTCAAAGCTCTGCGACAGTTTGGTCGTGCCCAAGTAATCGAGAACGGCGGGTTCAGGTCGTAGCGGTATAGAAATAGAAATTGACTAGCGTTGGCCGAATGCAAGCCTGCACCTTGTCTGGGGATGTTTCCGGGGCGCGTGCGGGCCTGTGCGTGATGTCGAACGCGGCGCATGAAGAAAAAATCACCCAGAGAGGATAGCAACGGATGAGAAAAGAAACATTGTGGTTTTTCGGTATCACAGTGGTGGCGCTTGCCCTGCTCGCGCCTACGGTCTCCGCGCAAAACCCGTCGATTTTCGGCCCCAACGTGTACGTTTTCACTCCCAGCACGTCCGCATCGTCGATTTCTTCAACGCTCTCGAGCTTGGCTGGGAATTCGCAGTTCAGTACCAATCGTTATGCCGTGCTTTTCATGCCGGGCACCTACTCGGGTGTCCAATCCGAGGTGGGCTACTACGAATCCATCGCGGGCCTCGGACAGACACCCGCTGCCGTCACCATTGACAACGGTTTCTTGGAGGCGAATCAGAGCGGCGGCAATTCTACTTTAATCTTTTGGCGTTCGCTGGAGAATATGTCGATCACTCCGCCGTCGGGCACTGTGTTGTATTGGGGAGTTTCGCAGGGCATCTCGTTTCGCCGCATGGAAGTCAACGGGAAGATGCAACTCACGACCTCCTCGTGCGGATTTGGGAGTGGAGGATTCATCAGCGATGCCGTGATCACAGGAAACCTCAATTCCTGCGACCAGCAGCAGTGGTATACGCGCAATAGTTCCATTGGCAGTTGGTCAGGCGGCTCTTTCAACATGGTTTTCTCCGGCGTCGAGGGGGCCCCCGCCCAGTCGTTCCCCAAACCTCCTTACACCACGCTCAGCGAGACTCCGGTGAGCCGGGAAAAACCTTTTCTGTATGTGGATGGCAGCGGCAATTACTGGGTGTTTTCGCCCACTTTGCGCACAAACTCATCGGGCGCAAGCTGGTCCAGCGGTGGAATGGGGCCGGGGAATTCCCTGGCGATCGGCACTTTTTTCATTGCCACGCCTTCAAGCACGCTCTCTGAGATCAATTCCGCGCTCGCCTCGGGCAAGAACCTCATCTTGACGCCAGGAATCTATGAATACAGCGGCTCAATTAATGTGGTGAATCCAGACACGGTCGTGCTTGGCCTCGGCTATGCGACTCTTGTTCCGCAGTCGGGAACGGCCGCAATCACCGTGGCCGATGTGGATGGCGTTCAGCTTGCCGGATTGCTGATTGACGCAGGACCGGTGAATTCGCCAGTGCTCCTCCAGGTCGGTGTTGCAGGCGGATCGCGCGTAAGCCATCAGGCCAATCCCACATCTCTCAACGATGTGTTCTTCCGCGTGGGCGGAGCGACTGCAGGCACAGCCACTACCTGCCTGGAGGTCGATAGCGACAACGTTATCCTCGACGACATCTGGGCGTGGCGCGCCGATCATGGGACGGGGGCCGGCTGGACCCAGCAACGTTTCCGATCATGGCTTGGTTGTAAACGGAGACAACGTCACCGCATTGGGCTTGATGGTCGAGCACCACGAGAAGAACCAGGTGGTGTGGAACGGCGAAGGCGGCACGACCATTTTCTATCAAAGCGAGTTGCCTTACGATGTGCCGAGCCAGAGCGCTTGGATGAACAACGGCGTTGATGGCTATGCGTCGTATGCGGTCTCCGGTTCCGTAACCTCTCACTTGGCTTATGGTCTTGGCGTTTACAGCCTTTTTAAAGATGCCCCCATCGTGGAAACCAGCGCGATTACGGTTCCGAATGTCTCGGGTGTGTTGGTGACGGACGCTATGACCTGGTTTATTGGCGGCATGGGCTCGATCACGCACATTGTCAATAATGTGGGCGCAGCCGTAAATAGCAGTAATAGAACGAGCTTTCTCACTTCTTACGGTAGCGCGGGCTCAGGTTGCACTGCGGCGCCCTCTGCGCCGAGCGGGCTGACAGCGACAGCCGCATCGTCGAGCCAGATTAACTTGAGCTGGACGGCGAGCACCGCTGGCTCGGGCTGCTCGATCACCTACAACGTGTTTCGCAGCACGACGAGTGGCTTTACGCCTTCCAGCAGCAATCAGATCGCGAGTGGCGTAACCTCTACGTCGTTCTCGAATACCGGCCTCGCGGCATCCACTACTTACTTCTATCTCGTCGAGGGCGTGGATTCGGCCGGATCATCCGGGGCATCGAACCAGGCCAGCGCGACCACCAGTTCTAGCGGTGGCGGCGGCGGAACGTGCACAGGCATTTGCATCGACTCGGGTTCGACCACGGCAGTCAGCCCCTTCGTGGCCGATGTGGACTTCTCCGGCGGCTCGACAATCAATCACGCCAACACCATCGACACCAGCAAGGCGACCAACCCGGCGCCGGCAGCCGTATACCAGACGGCGCGCGTCGCCACGACCACCACTAACGGCGTTACTTCCTTCACCTACACCATTCCCGGCTTCACTGCGGGAACCAACTATCTGGTGCGTTTACACTTCTGCGAGACCTTCTTCACGACCACGGGCTCCCGGGTATTCAACGTGAGCATTAACGGGACGCAGGTGCTGACGAACTTCGACATCGTGGCGGCGTCAGGTGGGCAGAACATCGCCAACATCCAGCAGTTCACGGAGCCGGCGAACGCGAGCGGGCAGTTCTTGATTACATTCACGTCAGTGACCAACAACGCGCTGATCAGCGGAATCGAAATTGACCAGATCACGACCCCCACCACGTGCACGAGCTTCTGCATCGACTCGGGTTCGACCACGGCAGTCAGCCCCTTCGTGGCCGATGTGGATTTCTCCGGTGGCTCGACGATCAATCATGCCAACGCCATCAACACGAGCAAGGTGACGAACCCGGCCCCTGTGGCTGTCTATCAAACGGCGCGCGTTGCCACGACTGCTACGGACGGTGTGACGTCGTTCACCTACACGATTCCAGGTTTTGCGACAGGGGCGAGCCACACGGTACGCTTGCACTTTTGCGAGACGTTCTTCACCACCACGGGCTCGCGGGTATTCAACGTGAGCATCAACGGGACGCAGGTGCTGACGAACTTTGACATCGTGGCGGCGTCAGGTGGGCAGAACATCGCCAACATCCAGCAGTTCACCGTAGCGGCCAATTCAAGCGGCCAGTATGTGATTACGTTTATGTCTGTGGTAAACAACGCGCTCATCAGTGGTATTGAGATCGACTAGAAGTTCGATTGGCGCAAGGGGAGAGGGCGTGGTAGTGATCATGGCCAACCCCGAACACGTGAAAGCCCGGTGAGAGGAGAGAGACCAGATTTTCAGTCGAATAGGTATTGCATTTCCGACGACTTGGAGTTAAGGATATGAAACCAAACGACACAGTTCAGGATGCTGGTAACCAGAACCGGCGGGACTTCCTTAAGTCAGGGGCAGCATCAATAGCAGCCGGTCTGTCCGCAGGGGTGATTGTCTCGCCCGCGTCCGGCGAGGTGATGTCAACGGATAGGAATCCAGCCGTCGCGGCAAAGGCCGTACAGGACATGATGCCGACGCGGAATCTGGGTAAGACAGGATTTCGGGCCGGCATTTTTGGCCTCGGTGGCCAAGGAGCACTGGAGAAAGCCAATAACGAAAGCTTAGCCTTGCAGATGATCCAACGCGCGCTCGAGTTGGGAGTGAATTATTTCGATACATCCGCCATCTACGGAGGACATGATCGGTGGAGTGAACGTTATCTCGGAAAGGCTCTTAAGGGCAATCGGGATCAGGTTGTTATTGCAACCAAGACCAAAGAACGAACGCGCGATGCCGCGCTTAAAAACCTCGATGAGTCCCTGAAGCTGCTGGATACCGATCACATCGACATTTGGCAACTGCATGATGTTGGAATTCAAGAAGACGTTGACCAGATATTTGGCAAAGGTGGCGCCATAGAAGCCCTGGTTCAAGCGCGCGATCAGAAAATCGTTCGCCATCTTGGCGTCACAGGCCGCTTCCGTCCCGAAGCACTCATTGAATCCATACGCCGCTTTCCCTTTGACACAATCCTGATGGCTGTCAATGCGGCCGACAAATATTATTACAGTTTTGCAAAGGAACTTCTTCCGCTGGCCGTCGAAAAACAGATGGGGATTATCGGAATGAAGGTGATGGCGCGCGGCCGTATTCTTTCCAGTTGGACACCGCCGCCTGTGGATCAACAAAAGCATTCGTGGGAAGGGAGGGGCGCAATCACCACGACTCCGGGTACGCTGACCAAGCGGGAAACTTTCTTCTACACCCTCTCGTTACCTATCAGCACGGCAATCATCGGATGTGACTCCGTCGAGCAGGTTGAGGAATGCGTAGAGCTCGCCCGTTCCTTCACCCCATTAAATCAGGCCCAGATGGCTGCTCTGGAAGCAAGAGTAGAACCTGTTGCAAAACAAGCCCTCTTTTTCCGGCTCATGCCTCGCTGAAGATTGGCTGACTTAATAGAAGGCGGCGCAGGCGATAGAAGTTAGTCCCACAGTCTATTGGAGCATTTAATTTTTATGCATGGCACCGGTCGGTGGTGAGGGGAATTGGAGAATGAGCCGGAGAGTGCTTTCTTTGTGTTTCATAGCGGCGTCGATATTACCCACAACTGCGTTTTCCCAATCATTTTTGAGCCAATACAAGGGCTTGCCATATCACGACATCCGCTATCAGGGCGGTCCACAAAAGATACCAGGACAAATATTGTGCGCTTACTATGACTTGGGCGGCGAAGGAGTCGCGTATCACGACACCGATCCACGGAATCACGGCAGCGGAGAGTTGAATCCGGCTGATGGGACCTATCTCAATGAATTTCGTATCCATGAGGGAGTGGATACTTCATACACGAAGTTTCACCGGAAGCCAGATCCGGTTGACGACAACCCCTTCGACAAGATTGTTCCTCCTGCAGACCTGCTCTATGTTGGCTGGACCGAACCTGGAGAGTGGTTCAACATTACAGTAGATGTGACACACTCGGGAACATACGTAGCCGATTTCCTTTACACATCGAATCGTGGCGGAACAATATCAGTCGATGTGAATGGAAAGGACGCAACAGGACCTCTGCAGATCACGTCTACCTACGATCCGGCAGACCCGCTGGCCTGGCGTCAATGGCACCACTGGAATCTGGCTTCGCAACTTTTCAAAGTTCGTCTCAGCAAAGGGAAAACTGTTCTCACCGTACACATATTGACGGGCGGGAATATGAATTTGGGTTATTTCGACTTTAAACAGGTCCACAGATGAAATGGAAGCTGCCAGCGCGGTGTCCGCTTACTTGCGGACGCCCAAAGTTGCCGACTAGAGAAGTCTGATTCCGTCGGTCTTTTTGCTCTTATTTACTGGGCACTCAGTGATTACTTGCTCGGTGTGTGTCCAATTCACTTTGCGTGAATCCACCCTTGGTGGCGCAACTAGCAGTAAGGCGTTACGGGTCGGAATACTAGGAATATGTAATTATTCAGCCAACGCCAGAACATCTGAAAGGCTTGCTTATGCCAGCGGGTGAACGTTTCCGGCTTCACGTTCACCAGGGCGTTTTTCCAGTCGAAAAGCTTGGCCAAAGGCAGCATCGATAGCCGCGCTGAATCGTTGAACCGGCGTGGTTTGATTTTACGTTCCTGATAAAACGCCAACTGCTTGCGTAAGAAGAGAACCTCTGCCGCCAGTGAGACCTGCGAATAGGTCATCAACCGCAACAAGCGTAGCGCCTCACTCGACAGGTCCGTGCATATATAAAAGGATTCGGAAAAACGCTTGGAATGCTGACATGCACAATCAGAATCCCAGGCCGGGCACGACATAGGGAAGGTGAATTTCTCACGTATTTGTGGTAAATCGGACGCACTTGGACTCCAGAACAGGGTCAAGTCCTGGGAAAACAAAGGAGCCCATTAACCCACTGATTTTGTTTCGGTTATGTTTGCCGACGAGGTTTTTGCGTAGGACGGATGGGTACGGTACTGGTTGTGCGGGCCGGCCAAGAAACATAACAGAGTATGCCCCAAACGGCGTTTTATCCATTGCATTACGCGAGAATCCTTGTCATCGTGAGTATCCTTAATACATCTATCTACAAATCCATGAAGTAGATCGCTGGTTCCGCAATCAAGTTCGAGCAAAAATCCTTCTTCCGCTGTGCTGGCTTAGGGTTTCGTCTCAGGTGTGCGCAACATCAAAATGATATTTTCAATGCAAACTGGAGCACTCTTGGTTCATTGACCTGCGCCGGGGCAACGACTCCGAACTGGCTGCTGCCTGGATCGGTATTTGGCCCGCCGAACTTCGGATGGTTGAACACATTAAAGGCCTCGCCGCGCAGCTGCGCCTTCCACCTTTCCGTGAACTGGAAGTTCTTATAGAGCCCAAAGTTCATCTCGTTGGTCCTGCTCGCCCGCACATCGGTCCATCGCGTTGGGAACTTTCGCAGAAAGTTGGCAAAGTCCGCATAGACGCAGTTTTTGGCGGCGGTAGGAACACAGTTGCCTCCGGGAAGGTTCTGCACGCCGGTCCAAGCGGGCCACTGCGAGATATCGTCCCCATTACCGGGAAATCTGAAGAAGTGGCTGGTATCAAACCACTGGGAGAGGGCGGGATCTTTACCGTGAAGCGCCGGGTCTTTGCCGTCAAAGAAGGAGTTGGTGCTGAAGGTGATGGGCGAGCCGGAGACAAAAGTATATTGCCCGGTGAGTTGCCATTCACCTACGATGGCGTCAAGAGCACGCGGCATGTTTCTGAACAGGTTCTTGTTCCGTCCAATCGGCAATTCATAAATCGAGGCGACGGAAAGCGTGTGTGGGCGGTCCTCACCTCCGATCTTGTGCTCCTGCAACCCGTCGATTTGAGAGTTTGGATAAAACGCCGTAATTTCAATCAACTTTGAATACGTGTAGGAGGCAAGCAGACTGTAGCCGCCGGCAAAGCGCCGCTGGATCTTGGCCTCCAGCGCGTCGTAGTGGGTCTTGCCGGCCGGATTGTCACTTATGCTCTGGCCGCCGAAGAGCTTCAGCGGTCTCATCAAGTCGTAGACGCTGATAGAATTATTCGTTCCTCGACTGCCGCTCACGGGCACTCCGTTCACACTCAACCCTTTAAATGGGTTGGGAATTTGAGTTGCGAGAAAGTTGTTCCCCAAATGATAGCAATTGGTCCCCGCTGTACCGCACACGGTGCCGAAGTCTTTACCACTTGGGCCAAACTGCGGCTGTCCGGTTGAATCGAAGACGGGCGTGTTATAGGTAAGCCAGTTGCTGAGGCCAATGTCATTCTGCTCGAGACTTCCTGGGCTCGATTGAATATCATAGGTGTCCTGGTGCGAGTACCCCATCTCCAAGAGCCAACTCTTGAGTTGTTGCTGGACTTGGAAGCTATATTGCCAGGAATACGGCCTTCGGGGGTCCTGATTCACCCAACTTACCCCCTGTCCAAGGTTGGTGAGCGGACCTAGCGCCGATCCGGTCGGCTCCAGAATGCCATTCCTAAACGGATTATCCAGGCTATCAAACGGTGTCTTTCCACTGTCTTGGCTTGAAATGACCGAGGTGGTGCGACTGAAGCCGTTCTGGCCGCCCTTGACCGCTGTCCCCTGAACGAAGCGGCCGACCCCGCCACGGATGACCGTTGATTTGAAGAGCTGATAGGCGAATCCCGCCCGCGGCTGCCATTCATGACGGTCGATATGGGTGACGTGATGGCTTAGTCCATTGACTCCCGGGAAGAGCTGCACCCCGTAAACCTTGTACGAACTGGCCGGGACGAGTTGAGCTAACGTCAGCGCCGTGCTGTGCACGTTAGAGTTTGGATCAGCCAGCATATTGTTCAGTATGCTCGTGTATGCAGCCTGTGCGGCATCGGAGATGGGATTCAGTTGGGTGGGATCGAAGACGCTGGTAAAACGGTCGAAACGCTCCGTAAAAGGCGTTTCATAATCCCAGCGCAAGCCCATATTGAGGGTCAGCCGGGAGGTCAAGCGCCAGTCGTTCTGGAAAAACGCGCTATAGAAATGTTGAGAATCGAAGCGAGTGGCATTGCGGTTGAATTCGCTGGGCTGATTAGTGGCTCCACCACTCAGGTCTCCCAGAAGGAACGATGCCAGCGCGCTACCATCACCGGTGCCTGACCCTGTGTTGTAAGCCTTGCGGGTCCAGTCCCCGGTAAAGCGGAAGGCGCCGCTCTGGTTGCCATAGTTTCCCGTGGCCTCCTGGATGAGGCGAAAATCGCCGCCATAGTGCCAAGTCATGTTCCCGTGCGCGTGCGTCATGCTGGCCAGAAAAGTGTGGTAGGTAGTGTTGGTGTAGCCGCCCCAGCCGCCGCCGTTGTTGGTGACCCCGCAGCAAGCGCCGATCTTGTCGCTGAATACCCCTGTAATCCGGGGAAAGGATTTCTTCTGCATCTCGCTGACGAAGCTCTGGGGAAAGCCCAATTGCGCCGGGTCAAAGTTCTGTCCTCCCCCATGAATTGGGTCCTCAAAGCGAGTCACGTTATAGCGCACATTGAGAATCCTGGTCGGGCTGATGGTCCAGACGTGATCGATCCCCGCGCCCTTATTGATGCGCGACTCCAATTGACCGGTCGAAGGGTTGTGAAAATAATCGTCCAGGAACTCATCTTCATGGTTCCAGCGCACAGTGGCGAAAGTCTTGTGAAGATCGCTGAAGTTATGGTCCACACGAACCACCAGAGAAGCCATCTTGTTCTGCCGGAAGGCCTGGGGGATATAGTCGCCATTGTCGGTGCTCGTGCCGTCACTTGGATTATTCGGCAGCGGAACATACTTGAGGAGGTTCTTGGCTATAGGGCTGATGCGGTCAGGGCAGATTACGTTGGCCACGCCATTACATGAAAATAGCACACGGTTGTTGGGTTGGCCTGCGATAGTCCCGAGAGTACTGGGATCGTAAATATTGATGGGAAAGTGACCGCTGCGCACGCCACCGCTGACCGTCGTCGTAAATGATTGACTGAAGTCACCGTTGCGTTCAGCCTGTGTAGGTAAGGACAAAGGACTATTGTTGCGCGGGTCCTTGTTGCGGATACCTTCCCAGTTTGTAAAGAAAAATGTGTTTTTGCGGTCGAAGAGTACGGGGCCGCCGAAGGTCCCGCCATATAAGTTGTAATGTGCCACCGGCCTCGATATCTTGGGAATGGCGTGATTGAACTCATATCGGTTGGCGTTGAATGACGCATTCTCGTAATACTCGTAGATGCTCCCGTGGTACCTGTCGGTTCCGCTCTTCAGCGCGACGTTGAAGGTCGCACCCGCTTCCCTTCCGTACTGGGCATCGTAAGCGTTGGTCATCACTCGGAATTCGGCCACCGAATCTGCAGGAGGGATATACGCCACGCGGTCCTGGGTCTGGTTCGGCATTCCATCGAGCAGGAACTCGTTGGAGCGCTGGTCACGCCCGCCGTTGACGAGAATTTGCGAAGCCGCGTTGTTCGACCACATGAAAGCGACGTTGTTATTCTGGTCTTGTAAATGGACCCCGGGGGAGAGACCGGCCAGAAGATAAGAGATTCTCGATTCCATGGGGAGCTCTGCGATGGTAGCAGACTCGATCACGGTTCCCGCAGTGGCTGAGCTTGTGTCTATGAGTGGAGCGTCCGCCGTGATCGAAACCACCTCTGATGCCGCTCCCACCTCCAAGGCCGTGTCGACACGTTTATCATCGGCGACCTCGAGCCTAATGCCCTTGCGTTCCACAGTCTTGAAACCTGGAGCCGTGATTGTGAGCGCATAGGTGCCCGGGTTCAAGAACCTTATGCTCCACAGGCCCTCGCCGTTACTGACCGCTCTTTGCTTAATTCCCGTTTCTTCCGACGTAACCTCGATCGATGCTTTTGGAAGCACTGCGCCCTGCTGGTCGGTGACGCGGCCTTCCAGGGTCGCTCTGGATTCCTGGGCGTGTGATGTTCCGAGCATCAAACCAAGTAGCGAAACCAGCACGCAAATGACCAGACCTGCCGCAAGCCAATGCTGGCCATTCGCTGTCGAGGTTACAAAGCTGCTCCGCGTGCGTGTCTGAAGGTTGCTCTTAGGGCTGCTCATCGAATGCTCTCCTTCTTCTGCATGAGTGGTGTAGATCCATGGATCATTGCACCGGGACATGGATCCATGCCTCGCTGTTTTAGTGTTGGGCTTGCACCTGCTGGGCGCCTCTGCGCCGCGGGGATGCTTGCCGGCGCCGCCCTCCAGAACGCACGGAAGTCTATGCACACAATGCGGCGGTGTCAAGCACAGAATCTTAAGGATAAACGATTTTTACAAGCATTTTTGGAAGGATAATCGATTATCCTAGGCAATCGTTAAACCCTCCCTCCCTCGTGATATGCTCAGGCCATGACCGTGACAATGAGCGATATTGCTCGAGACCTTAAAGTGTCGGTTGTGACCGTCTCCAAGGCCTTGCGTGACGACGGGAAGATCAGCCCTGCGACTCGCAAGCGGGTGCTACGAAGGGCGAAAGAACTGAATTACCAGATGAACTGGGTTGCCCGCAGCCTGGTCACGCGGCGGACATACACGATTGGACTGCTTCTACCAAACTTCACGCACCCGTTCTTTGCGGAAATTGCCAAAACTGTTGCTGAAACCGTTCGGCCTCACGGATACCATGTGATCATTTCCTACTTCGATGAAGACCCCGAATTGGAAGCGCGGGAGACAGATACCTTGCTGGCCCGGCGAGTGGACGGCCTGATTATCGCTTCGGCTCAATCGCCCAATCGTCTGGATATGTTCGAACAAATTCAACAGCGGAAAGTCCCGTACGTTTTGATTGACCGCCCCATTGCCGGAGTGAATGCCTCTTTCGTTGGGGTTGATAACGAGGTGATTGGCCGGATCGCCACCGAGCACTTGATAACACAAGGCTGCTGCCGCATCGCACACCTACATGGTCTCGGAATAGGGAATGCCCTAGGACGCCTGGAAGGTTACCGCCGGGCGCTGGCAAAGCAGGGCATGCGGGTGCAATCCGCCTACATTGTCAAAGGCGGTTACGGGGACAACACCGGATACGAGGGGATGCGGCAGTTGCTTCTGCGGCAGCCGCCTCCCGATGGAGTGTTCTGTTACAACGACCCGGTTGCGATCGGCGCTATCAAAGCGATCCGCGAAGCAGGCTTTGACGTACCCGGCGATATCTCGGTGGTTGGGGCCGGGAATGTACATTATTCGGATTTGCTGGCAGTGCCGCTCAGCACGGTTGACCAAGGGACTTCCCAGATCGGGAAACAGGCCGCCGAACTTCTTATTCAGCGAATTACATCGAAGCGCGCTACTCGTCCCAGGAAAATCATCATTTCCGCCAAGCTGGTGATACGTAAATCCAGCCAACGACGCCAATTTGAAAAACTCGCGCGCAACAAAGCTGGCACAAGCAACCTTCTGAGTTTAGTCGCATCCTCAAACCATTCATGAGACCAGCGTGGGATTGAGATCTGAAGCTAGGGCTGTCTTTAGCAATTTCCTGGGGGAGAAGGCGCCAGAGTCTGACTGGGTCCGACGTGTTCGGATGAAGTTTTTGCGGAGGACTATGGCGCCCTCGCGCTCCAACATGAACTTCTAGGGTCTCAGCAATCGGAGGGCAACAACAGAAAGATCTTGTGTCGCTCCTTCCACTCTCCTGCTCTCCAGCAGAACTTCGAAATAGGGCAAGCGACCTGCGTGGTCGACTCCCAAGGATGACCATAGTTTTGCAAGTGAGCGCTCACGTATAACAAATTCGCCGCCTCCCTCGGTGCCTTCAGTTTCAGTCCCGGAACCCGAGAGTATGTTGCCAGTTCCGCTAAGGTTGGGAAGAATCGCTATCCGGCAGTAGCTGATGCCCGGGCCAGTACGGTATATTTTCGATTCCCCCGGGCGGGGATTCAGGTTTTCTAAAGCCGAACGCTCCTGGCGCCATAAGTTTCTGGCTAAAATTCATACCAGAATCATCAGGACATCAGGCTGGTTCGGCAGAGCCATCGCCCAAGGCAACGTTATAATCCCAGTGCGTATTCTGAGCGGGAATTGCAAGAGGTCTGAGTGAGCTATAACAACGATCTGCCCTGCCCTTCGTCTCGGCTGAGGGCCACGTTCGTCTTCTGTACGGTATTGATCTTTGCTGCGGCCATCGGCGTGCCGGCGCAGCAAGCACCCAAGCAATCGCCGCCCGGGGTGGGGAGTCTTGAGAGCCTCGCGGTAAGCGGCGACACGCTTACGCTGCGCGTCGGCAGAGACACGCTTGTCGCACAGGTCGTGGAGTCCAATATCCTTCGGGTCCATTATCGCCCGCAAGGCCAGACGAGCCCACCCACTCCGGTGCTGAATCCCAACCGCAGATGGCGCGATGACATCCCTGCGAGGATCGATACGGATTCGGACCCGATTGTGATTTCGACCGACCGGATGATCGTGAAGATCTCGAAGAAGCCGGTGCGGTTCGCGATCTACGATGCCGCTAACCACCTGTTGATCGAGGAGCCGAAGGAGGGAGGCGTGTACGGAGGCGGTCTGCGCCTGGCTTACAAAAGCTCGAGCCCATTTTTTGGCATCGAGGGAACCAGCCTGCCAGCGAACAATGTCGATCCGCACCAGGATATTCGTACCGGGATGCGGCGCTCAGGAGGCGCGGTCCGCGCCGGTCGTCAGGGGGACGGCGGGGCGCCACTCGTATACACGACCACGTATGGTTTGCTTGTGGATTCAGACGGCGGAGAGTTCGATATTTCGGGCAGCATGCTCCAGTTCAGCGGCGGCTCGCGTACCGATGTCGAGTACTTCGCGATCGTAGGCGACCCAAAGACGGTTCTCGAAGGCGTGGCCGACATCAGCGGCCACCCGCCAATGATGCCCAAGTGGACGCTCGGCTTTATGAACAGCCAGTGGGGAACAACGCAATCAGAAGTTACGCAAATCGTTGCCACCTATCGCGCAAAGCGAATTCCCATTGACGGTTTTATTCTGGATTTCGACTGGAAGGCCTGGGGCGAAGACGATTACGGAGAATGGCGCTGGAACAGCACGAGCGGAGCGGGGAACGTTCATCCCAACAAATATCCGGATGGCGCCTCCGGCAAATTCGCACAGGAGATGCTCGGCCAGGGCATCAAACTGGCCGGCATATTCAAGCCCCGTATCCTGCTGCGCAACCCGGATGGCGAATTGACCACGGCTGCCAGGTATGCGTATGACCACAATTTTTTCTTCGCGTGGGAGCAGCCGTACGAGGAATACTTTTCCAAGCGGCCGGCGTTGGACATTGATTTTTCCAAGCCTGCGGCTCGCGCATGGTTCTGGGAGCACATGATTCCGGCGTACCGCTCGGGAATCCAATATTTCTGGAACGATGAGGCCGATTCGATCGGCAATGCTTTCTTTCCCAATTTCCAGCACGCGAACATGCAGCGGGCGATGTATGAAGGCGCACGCTCTCTCGGGAACCAAAGAGTGTGGTCGATCAGCCGCAATTTTTATCTGGGCGCGCAACGTTATGCCTACGGAGAGTGGTCGGGCGATGAACGGACCGGATTCAGCAGCATGGCCTGGCAAGCGCCGCGGATGCTCTCAGCGGTCAATCTTGGCGAGCCACACTGGAGCATGGATACCGGCGGCTTCGGGGGACATCCGAGCGCTGAAAACTACGCCCGCTGGATAGAATTCGCGGCTTTCGTTCCCATCATGCGAGTGCATGGAGACCTCAATGAGCACCGCCAGCCTTGGATTTACGGTGGTCAGGCTGAAGCAGACGCCAAGGCGGCGATTGAGCTGCGTTATCGCTTAACTCCTTATATATATGCCTATGAGCGTCAGGCGCACGAAAGCGGCATCGGCATCGTGCGCCCGCTCTTCTGGGATTTCCCGGAAGAGAGCGCTCACGCGGCAAACATCACCGACGAGTGGATGTTCGGCGACGAGCTGCTGGTTGCGCCCATCTTGAGTGAAGGGCAGGCGCACCGCAGTATCTATCTGCCTCATGGCCAGTGGATTGACTATTTTCGTGGCCAGCGATACGAAGGAGGCAAGTTTATAACTTATTCCGTTGATCCGGAGACGTGGTCAGATATTCCTCTCTTTATAAGGGAAGGTGCGATCTTGCCGACGGAGGACGTACAGCAGTATGTCGGAGAGCATCCCGTAACACGGGTCTACCTGGACGTATTTCCAGCCAAAACGGAAACACCGTTTACCTATTATGATGACGATGGCATTACCTATGACTACGAGAAGGGCGCTTTCTACCAGCAACGCCTGGTCGCCAGCGATAATGGAACGACAATCCATTTCGACGTGGATGTGCCCACTGGCGCCTATACACCGGCGCTGCGGGAGTACGAAATCAGGCTGCACGGCATCAAGGCGCACGCCGTGGCCATCGATAGTGCAGAAAGTGAGCGTTTTGCAGATCTTACACAGCTCGAGAGCGGGGCCGCAGAGGGCTGGACGACGGGGAATGATCGATACGGTGATGTCACGTTTGTGAAGGTAAGAGCCACCACTGCGAAGCATATCGCCGCCAGCCGCTAGGCCATTTTCATGATCGGTTTGGAATGGTGGCCAGGGACGGAATCGAACCGCCGCCAGCCTTTTCCGCTTAACAGGTCTCAGGTGGCTGCGAAAGGTCTTGAAAGGTCGTGTGAGACACGCGAATTTTGGGCTGGAATTTTGGGCTGTCAGCGTTGCCTGACGTCGTCGTAACCACCTCATTGGCACACTGCTGTTGCTTCATTTAGCGACTTCCATTGAGGGAATCTGCTTGACACGCTTTTGGGCCAGCGTGCATTTTAGTTGTGTCGATGGGCTTCTGTTGCAGGGGAAGGGAACGGCCTTGAAACAGCAGCCCCGTAGAGAATTGAAGCTAGTAAATCGGCCGCGACCTCTTCCATGCCATGGAAGCAGAAAAAGCGCTGTTTGTTGACGGTTAAGGACTTAAAAAACCGGTAACCGAGAAATATCCGAACGTGTTGCAGAAGCCATCCTTCGACATCTTACAGTGACTTCGAGGGCGCTTTAGCGGAGAACCAACATGTCATGCTGGCACGGCGCCGATACCTCTTCTTCCTCATTCGAGGGGCCGTAGACAGGCGCAGCATTATTGGGGAGCCTTTCGACTTCAGGGTGAGTGGAAATAACCAGCAACCTTGATACACTGCCCTCCGGCCAGCGTGTCTCGTGTGGAATCTATCGCTTGATCGGAACCTCTGCAGTCGGCTTTAGAGATTTATGGAACATCTGCGATATTTTGCCTGCCAGCTGTAGATACCAATCACGAGGCAGATGTTCACCATCGGCATCGAGCGTTAGCCAATATCCCTGCTGCGGAGCATCCTCTCTTTCGGAAGCTGCCTTCAGAATTGCTGTGCTTTCATTGACCTCATCGAACATGGCAATCTTCAAAATGGTCGCTCCGGCGGTACGAGCGTTATAAGCCTGCTTCCAGAAAAATTCTCCGCCGAGCCGAGGAATTTGGTTTTCCGGCTTATCGCGGTTCAAGTTGTGCCATGAAAATCCGGAGAAAATAACAGGCATATACATTTGGTGATTCCTCCGCGCGAGAGCGAGATCAGGAATCAGATGAGTCTGCTTCCAGGCATCAACCTGCGCAAGGGTGGAATACCGACCGACGGTCCACGGCTGCACGATGTCCATCTGCGCGTAAACCTCCACCCACCGTTTGTCCGAGACGCTGTCTTGGCTAAGCGTTCCCCATCCCGCCGGCGTTCCTCCCATGACCACCACTTGCGCCGTGTCTTTGAACCAATGAATAATCTGTAGTGCAAGATCAGGATCTCGGATGTGATGGCCGGTCAAACCAAGGCCCCATATGGACACCACCGGCTTGCCGTTTATCCTGAAATATTCGTGGCTTGAGGTTACGTCCAGGGTCAGGCTGAGATAGCCCCAATCGCTCTTCAGTCGTTCAAAAATAGTCGCAGGATCACAACCGCTTATGTCGTACTCAATGGCAAAGATCCGATGGTGATCGTGGGCGCTTGCCATGATATTCTTCAAAACCACATCGCCCTCCCGTTGAGAAGACGGGATCGAGTTCGTAAAGCGCTGCAGCAGCACACCGTCAATACCGTAGTGCTGCATCCACTCAAAATGTTTTTCGACGGTGTCGCGCACGTAAGAGGAAAAGACATAGGCTTGCTTGCCTCGGATCGTCATACCGGGTAGCGCGCAAAGAGAGGGACCGCTCAGTTCACTAACATCGGGATAGAGGTCGACAGATATGGTCTGGGAAGAAGGAGCACCGTTCGACCAGTGGCTCCAGGCATTCTTTGGAGAGCCATCCCCAGGGCAGCGAAACCACCCTTGATATCCGACGAGAACTTTAGCCTCCGTAGGCGGAATGCCGGTGTTTCTTGCGCGCTCAGGCTCGCGCGCCGAGGCCGGTATCAATCCGATCGCGAATGAAATCAGAAGCAGGAAGAAGGCGTTCAAGAGCAACCTCCAGGCTTGCCCTGGCGGTCTATGATGGAGTGATCGTGCTGGCGACGATATCATTTTCAATATATTCACCTCATCTCCTGTCCAGAGTATTAGGGGTTCTGCAAAGATGACTTCAGTTTACTGGTTCTGTATCCAGATCGTGGGCCAATAGTTCCTCACTGTTCGCGGTGACACCAGGATACCGAGTTTGAACCGGCGCGGTTTGATCTTACGTTCCTGATAAAACGCCAACTGCTTGCGTAAGAACAGAACCTCTGCTGCCAGCGAGGCCTTTGCGCTGACTAGCAAGCCCAAAAGGCGTAGAGCCTCACGCGGCAGACCTGGCCTATATATAAGGATTCGGAAAGTTGCCCGCAACGGTGATATGCGCAATCAGGATCCCATACAGGCAGCACGGCGGGAAGGTAAACTTTTCGCCCGTTTGTATTAAATCGGATTCTCCTTTGAGCTCCAGAAAGCCGAGAAACCCGTCAAACGCGGGCAAAAATATAACGCCAGTTAACCGGCTGATTCTACGTCAGTTAGATTGCCGATGAAGTTTTTGCGGACCACAGGAACCGTTGCCGCTCTTCAGCTCCTGGCGCAAACAGATTTTGCGGCGCGGAATTGGGGGACTTACGATTCGCTGGGGTTTGGCATCTCTTTTCACTATTGCAACGCCGGGTTGGTCAATAACATGTTAGCTATGCATTCCGCTGGCCGTTCCATCGCGACCGAACGTGTTTCATACACACTTTTCAAGAATTCCATTGCAGGGGCCGCAACCAATCAATTCGTTGGCATTGCTCTCCGCTGGGGCTCGCATCGTAACGTATTCACCAACGCGATCGCCGTATCAAATCAGGAGGAAGGGTTCATGTTCTGGCAGAGTAGCAACAACTATTTCGCGAGCTTTATCGCTCGCTTCAATTTTGTGGGCAATACAGGCTGTAATCCGCCCAATGGCTATTGCGATATCACTTTTCAGAATTACAATACGGCCACGAGCGGTCCTCCTTCCATCAACAATTTCTTGAGAATTGGGGAGTGGGGGAGCACTTGGAACCAACCAGCAGACACACCCAATACGGTTACTCAGTATTGATGCTTGAGTCAGAAAAGGAAATTCCGGAGTGAAAGCAGAGGACCAACAAGCTGCGCAGTAATCTTGCGGTTGTGCTTATGTGTTCCCAAAGTGATACTTGGTTGAGATTTGTTCAGAGTGGGAGATATTGAAGGCGGTTTCTATAAAAGCGATGTCAAGAGAAAAAACCTCTCCTGAGCAGATTCGGAGAGATGGGCTCGGCATCGAGCCCTCATTGGGATCTGCATGGTGCTGGTACCGGCGTGCCTGGGAGCGCGAAGATTTCCGTTTCGGGTACTGCATCGGGTCGTAACTGTCCGAAATTCTGAGGCCCTCCAAGCCGCTGTGGGTTGGGATGGCAACCATGGTTCTATCTGAGACTCAAGGCCTATGGCTTTGTTGGGTTGTCCGAGGGGGCATACGGTGCCCCGTGAGACTTAGTGCGCAAAGGCACACAGCCTACCAGACGAGTCTGCCCGCTTGGTAGTTTCTGCGAAGACTGCGGTGTGCGATTCATTTGCCAGATGCCTGCGGAGAAAAGCCCGACTACTCTTTGCTTCCTTTGCGAAAACCTACGTGGATGACAGTGCCGCCGCCCGGTCCGCCCGATGTTGCAGGTGCGCCACCCGACTTGACGCGGGTCTCAACGGTTGTTGTGTTGGCAAAATCAATCTCATTTACCGTCACCATGCCGTCGGGAGTAATTTCCGTCCATTTCACGTTCCTCATGAAGGGACGGTTTTCGCCAATGCGGGTGACATCAGTAACTCTGACGTCAATCTCAACCCCCTGCTTTCGCAAAGCTGCCCACTTATCCTCCAGGTCGTAGTAATTCCCAAATCGGTTGGCGACCCAGTTCTGCCGGCCTAAATTCTCGGGGCCACCCGGCGCCCCAAAGCGATTTCCAATCAGGTGGCCAGCATCGTCTCCAGTTCCTCGTGAGACACCTCTTTGTGAACCAAGCTCACGATGCTTTTCGACCTCTCCTGGCATGCCCAAACGGCCTTCAGCCTGCTTATAGACCTTGCCATTCCGTTCGAACTCCCTGAATGAGTATTGGCCGCTAACATCAGTTTTGGCGCCGCCACTCCCCTTGGATATGCCAGCGCGTGCGGGTTCCGCTTCCTGGATATCCGGCCTCTCGGTTCCGAGGTCCGGCTCTTCAGGCCCAAGCTCAAATCGCTCTCTGGCAAGCGTAGCGCCAGGCGGCTCAAATCCAGCAAGTCTTTGAGCGTCGGTTTCGAACTCTGCAGACAGGCGGGCGGCTTCTTTGGTATTTCCTTTGTGCAACGCCCCCTCTATCTTCTTCAACCGATCTTCCAGTTGAGGAAAGGCGCGTATTGTGTCTTCGTATTCTTCCACCAGCCGGTCGACAACGTCGCCGCACAGATTCGAGCAGCGGACCACTCGCCCATTTACCACTTTGAACTCGTGGCCTCCAGCTTCGTATCCGTTGGCGATGGGACGCACTTCCTGGCTGATGGATTCAGCAGCTTTGGTGGACTGAGCCTGGGCTTCGGCGGCCGGGGCTTCTTTCCCTGTCTGTTTTTCCACATCCTGCGCGACGAACTCGGGTGCGGTGGGAGGCAGGTGAGCTGCCTCTTCCCCGAGCTGCTCCAGTGGCTGCAACCCTCGGCCGAGTTCGAGAGATTCGGGGAGTAACCTGCCAGGCAAACGCGAAGCGCCATGAATTCGGGTGCCAATGGGCAGAAAACTCATTGCCACAGGAAAAGCGGATGGCTCGGCCGAACTTTGACCGCTTTCGTATGCCACCTTTTGTTCGTTGTAATCGGCTACAGCCATGCCCGCTTGGGCAACATCAGCGGCCCCTGCGACCACCCTTGCGGCGGCGACGACCGGCCCCGCGCCCGGGATCAGAGACAATGCAATGGAGAGCAACATCAACAGATCGCTGAGTAAGGATTCGTCGGCCTCGACCGCCTTTGCGCGGTCCTGAATGACGTGGTCGTAGAACGAGCCATCTGTGATCTCTGGGTTGTGTTTCTTTTTTGCGTATGCCAGCAACTTGTCAAGCTTGTAAATCCGCTCGGGATTATCCTTCAGTTTTTCTCTCGCCCTTTCCACGGCACTCAGGTGTACATGGAAGAACCATCTGACTACGTACCGGACCTCATAATAGTTAGGCGCATTAAGGATCCTTTCGAAAGGGAAATCCTTGAACAAATGCGCTGCCCGCAGTTTAGGCAGCGCACGCAGGACGATGCTGTCTGCCGCTTCTTTTTGCGCTTGTGCCGCCTGGTCCAGAGCTTGTTGTTTTTCCTCGATCTTCTTTCGTCGCTCGGGCTGCACTAGCGTAAGGGGGTCTACAGAACGCACGGCTGATTCCAGCTTCCCAAGAGCTGCTTTCCGTGAGTACTCCGATGCTATATCGTAGGCTTGATTGGCTTCCGTTGCTTGTGCTGCCAATCTCGTGGTCATCTCCTGCCAGGGCTCCTTGCCTTCTGCCGAAAATCCGCTCATATCCTGGCGAAGTTGTATCTCTAAGTTCAAGAGAACATCGTTACCGAGTTCAGCCGCCTCTCTTTCGAAAAGTTTGGTCCATGCATCGATGTCCCGAAGGTAGTCAGCAGTGGAGGAATCACCTTGGTCCTGAAGGATTCCGGCCAATCTCTCCGGCCTGCCGATCATGTAGCCGCCAAGACCGTACTTGAAGCCTGGCTGATCTCTCAACTGTTCGTACTTTGTCTCATCACCGGCAAATTCCAGTTCGTAAGTCTCCATTGTCAACTGAGCGGTCTGTCGAGCCTCCCGCTGGCTTTGAACCACTTCGAAAAACTTATTAAATGCCTCCGCCCGCTCACGATAATTCTGCCCTGGCATATCGTCCGGATGTTGCAACTGAAAGTCCATTATCTCGGCTGCCGTGATCTTTCTTTCCTTAATCGTCTTCACAATCTGGTACGCAATTTCGTCCTCCTCGTGGGTACGAGGCCGCAGAGTGCCCTTGCGAACCAAGAGGAACTGGATATCCGGAGGCAGCGTTAGGATCGCCTGAGTTAGGGAATGAACGGTCTGACCGGCTGTTCCGGCAACGACGTGGAATTCTTCTTGTTCGCTGTGATCAAGAGGCGGTCCGTCCCAGGTAAACAGGTTAAGATTCTCCGAGCCTGGGAATGTGTTCCATGACATTGTGGGTATCCACCTGCGGAGGGGCGTGCGCCGTATGAGGTAAGTTCCTGGAACAGCATCGGGAGCGGCGTAAGTGAGGTTTCTGCGCTCGGTCTTTCCGTCTTCTGTTTCAATGTCAATGAGCCCTTGATCAATCAAGGCGGTCAGTTTTTTTGCCCTCTTTCTTGCTGGTTTATCTGCCGCTTTGCCACCGCCTTGCGATCGCTCACGACGTTGAATCATCGAGGCAGGTGATAGGCCCAGGCTTGTCTGCTGCATCGTGTGGGTTAGTTCATGGGCCAGCAGTTGTTTTCCTTCAGCAGTATCGGGTCTGTACTGCCCTTGATCGAATACCAGGTTGGCGCCGACTGTATATGCCAAGGCATTGACTGCTCTGGACGATGCAGCCGCCTCGGTTCCGGTGTGAACCCGCACGTGGCTGAAGTCGCATCCGAAACGCGGCTCCATGAAGGCGCGCGTGGCTGGGTCGAGAGGCTGACCCGGGGAACGCAGAACTTGGTGGACGACGGGCGGCGCGGGAATACCCACTGACGCACTCGGGCCGGCGCTCTTCATCTGCAAAGGTTTATGTTCGTGATCCGGTTGCTCGCCCTGGCACTTGGAGCAAGTCCCACCGCAGGCGCATTTACGCTGGGCGCTGGGAAGGGCAGGGGATACCGCGGGCGCAGCGCGGCTCGGCTCCGGCATGTGCACCACCTGTTCGGCCACGCGGTCGGCTTCCTGTTCATATTGGTCGCCGGGGGTATTTACGGTCAACTTGGCTTGCAGGCGATGCGACACGCCGTGGTTTCCCATTATGGGCTGAAGTTGATGAATACCATGGACTAAGCCGAGATCCAGCCCCGACTGTATGCGTCGCAGCATCGCTTGATTTCCGATGGCCTGCTGCAACTGCGCCATCGCAGGGAATGCAGTGTGGCCGTTGGACCGATTCCTTTCCTGTGAGTCCCCCGAAGAAGAGAACGTACGGGCATTTCCAACGGCGTAGATGCTCTCAGGTTGCGGAGCATCGTGCGTCTCTTGCAGGTCTGGCGGGGCCTTGCCTTTGAGACCTGCCCCCTCCGGTTTTTTCGAAGACTGCACAGAACTCATTTACGCGCATCTCAATTCCTTCGAGCCTTCAAGCGAATGGGAACGTCACGCGGAGACTTGCTCGCGCGATAACTCGCTCGTCTGCTCGACGAGACTGTGGCGAATGGACCAAACTCAAACCGCCGCGCCACACACGCCAAAGGAGCGATCAAACACTCCCGCACCATATGCCGGGCCATGGGACGACGCCGCAGCCAATCGGCCACGGGCGGAGACAGCTGGTAGTATGCCCTCACGAACCGACGTCCAGCCCAGTTCGGTAGTAATATCCGATCACGGAATCGGCGTAGTGTTTCGACTTCCGGCGCCAGTGCTGATCCGTAACACGCAGTCGCGATGAAGCAACTGCCGGCCTTATAGCAGGTATCAGCATCAACCTCCGCCTCGTCCCACTTTGCAACTTTCCCAGACGGTGGCGCCTCAAACGAGAAGTCGATCGTGCGCTCCCAGATCGGATTGTTTGCTATGTAGGTTCTGCTCCGGCCCATGAAGCCGCAATCTTTGCAGCGAGTGAGCGGTCCCGCAGACTTTTCCCGCGGCTTATCGTCAACCTCTACCGTCTCCACTGTGACGTCATCTAGCCTGAAGTCGAAGCATGACTTCGGCGGGGCTGATTGGATAAATGGAAGATCGATATCCAGGGAGGACCCCGATGTATCTTGAAAACGGACCCTCATCGAAACGTTAACATAGGCGGTCTTGCCCGCACGCTCAAAATCCTGAATTCTGTCGAGCCAGCATGACTTAACGATGCTCTTGACCTTGCTGGCATATTTCTCCGTAATCTGGTCTTGCAGGTGCTTGCGGCATTTCGTCTCCAGTTCTGATTGTTGCTTTATCAAAAATTCCTGGAGAGCCCCCAACTCAGGCACCACGACCATCTCCCAGACCACAGTGGCAGCAAGTAGCATGAGCTCCGCGGCGGTGTCTGTTCCAGGGAGTACCCATGCCCCCATAGCGTCGGTCTCCATTTCCGCCGCCGCGATTTCCTCAAGTTGTCCGCTTGGAGGCACGACTCCCGGAGACGCAGTCTCGGGGATGGGGGCCGGCAGTTTTGGAGGTTCGTCGCTTTCAGGCGCCGGTCCCAGAGGCGTAGTATCGGCAGATGCAGTTTGCGGTTCTGGAGGGACAGTTTCCAGTGCGGGCGCTGGTTTTGAGGGCAAATCTTCGGCGGGAGCCTGTTTCGGTGTCTCACCCTCTGGCACTTTTTTGGGAATTGGTTTCGCGCCTCCGGGTAGCGGCTGCAGTTCCTCGACGGGTGGAGTCTTGACAACCTTTGGCGCTTCCGCGTCGGTAACTGGTGCAGGGGCATTTGGCGGTGGTGTCTGAGGAGCGGTCTCAGACTGGACAATCGTGGACGCCTGGTTGGGCGCGGAACTGTCTACATTGGGGCCTTGGGAAATAGGCGCCGATGTCACTGTTTCTGGCGGTGCCGAGCCGCCAGCCGAACGGTAGTATGGTGTACGTACGGTTCGAACATAACCGTTCTCATCCTGAGTGTACTCAAAAATCTTTCGTCCCGCTCTTGGTTCGGCCTCATCTATGGCACTGATGACGACGCGCCGCGCGCCAGATGCACGCAGCTCCGGGTCAAGGTCACGAATGATCTGATCGAGACGGGCTTCTGGAACTTCGCCATGAGTGATCTGAATCATGACGTCGCCCCCAGTCGCCATGGGGCGTCCCGCAACCTGCGTGTTTGGATTTAGCGCGCGCAGTTGCGACGGCCCTTTGCTTCCGGACCTGATCTTGCTACGAATGGCATCCCGCACGGCGCTGACGTCGAATTCGTTCACTGTGACTTCTACGCGGGTTCCGCTCTCTCCTCCCTGGTTCTCAACTCTGGGAATTCTCGGCGGTTGACCCGGCAGGTCTGTTCTGAACTGCGGCCGAACACCTTTCGAGGCCAGTGTGACGTTATAGATTTCAACTCGATACTCCGCACCACTCGTGTAACGAACATACATGTCTGGAGACCGTCCCCCGGTGGCGCCGGGAACAACCTTCACTGCAGCGACATCTGGATCGCGAATGTAGTCCAGAAAGGTTCTTAACTCACCTGCTGCCTGGCGTATGTCGATGTATTGCTGAGGCTCTCCCGCCAGAGTAGTACCGTGGGTTTTGCGCAGATGGCCCTCCAGGGTATCCATTGAGCTCTGGAAGTCTGCATCTCCAAATGCCCTGAGTTTTTGAATGTCCGCAGAAGTTAAGAAGCTGAGAGGCGGCGGTACTTGTGGTGGCGGCGCCGGTGCTCTGGCGATCCCGATGCCGCTGGCGCCGCGGACCTCGATCGCCCTGCCAGATTGTGAGATTGCCGAAGCTGCTTGATGTGCATCGGATTCGAGGAAACTCTTCGGGCCGGGAGAGAAGCCCGCGCCGTCTGCCCGGCTTTGTTGCACTACATGTGCCAGTTCGTGGGCAAGCAGCCGTCGCCCTTCTGTTGCCCCAGGATTGTACTGGCCTGCACCAAATACGACATCGCGCCCGACAGTGTAGGCCAACGCGTTCACTGAACGCGCTGACTTAGCCGAGCCTTCGTTGCTGTGAATGCGCACACCGCTGAAATCGCGTGCAAAGCGATGTTCCATAAAGGCCCGTGTAGAGGAATCCAGCGGCTCGCCGGGAGAGCGCAGCGCTTCCTGGACAACGGGTGGCGCATATGCGGTGGCGGCCGCAATGGAAGCCGAACGCTGCAGCATCTGATCCGGTTCTTCCTGGCACTTGGTGCAAGAACCCCCGCAGGAACACTTGCGCTGTACGCCAGAACCTGCAGGCGTCACCGCGCGCGCAGTAACACTGGAGGCGGACATACGTATCACTTGTTCGGCCACGCGATCAGCTTCCTGCTCATGATGGTCGCCGGGAGTATTAACTTTCAACTCAGTTTGCAGGCGACGCGCTGCCCCCTGATTCCCAATGATGGGCTGGTGCTGATAAACACCATGAATCGAACCGGGGTTCAGCCCAGACTGCAGCCGTCTCTGTACTGCCTGGTTTCCAAGGGTCTGCTGCAGTTGCACACCAGGATGAAGCGGACCTGCCGCGCGGGCGTGAGACATGTTTCCCGGCGCACGCGAGCGCGCACTTGCCTCGGCGTGAACGCCCACAGGTGGCAGGGCATTCTGCATGTCTTGTGAGTCTTGTCGGCGCTTGCCTTTGAGATCTGCCCCGCCGGGTTTTTCCGAAGAGTGCTGCGCATTGCTCATCGAATTTGTATCTGGTTTCTCCGTTTCCAAGCCATCTTCAATGTCGGTATCCTCTCTTCGGGCGCTCCGCTTTGATCCGAGAGCTTTCGCACGCTCTAACTCTTTGCGAACGAAGCCAGGGCAGCCCGCATCTGGGTCTGAGATTGTTTTCGTAAATCCTGGACCGTCTGCGAATCCTTCAGCATGGTCTTCGTGTCTTTAGCAACGTTGTCCATGCTTGGCAATACTTCTGCCAGGTTAGGATTGAGCCCTGCGACAGTCCTTGCCGCTGCCTTGACTTCAGGCGTCTGCATGCGGTCCATGCCGGCTTTCGCCTGGTCTGCCGCTGCGGTTTCAATCTCGCTGAGGCGCTGGTGCAGCGCGTCAAACGCGCTTTGCACCCGATCCACGGCAAAGGAGCGTACCAGGGCAGGTGTAACTGCCTGTTCGTCAGGATGCAGCGGCGGAGCTGTGTCTGGAATTGTGATGAGCGCTCCCAGCGTCAGCTTGCTGATATTGCTGAGCTGCGGGTTGGCTTTCAGCAAAGCATCTGCCGCATGCCGGGTTGCGGCTTGCGAGCCACGGCCTTGAAGGCGAAACAGCCGGTTCGCCAAATCGGTAACGCTCTTTTCACCTTTATATATAGCAAAGCGCATAGTTTTGAACTCCGATCTTTAAACGTTGACAGCGTTCAGCGGCAGCCAGGGCGCCGTCAGGGGACCGGCGCCTGCCTGGATCAGGCCGCTGGTGATATTGCCCAGAACGGTCATATTCTTGGCGATGTCTGCCGGCTTCAGGATCACCACCGTCGGCGGTGCTCCTCCGGTAGTGTTAGCCACCGGAACCTGGACGAAATTTCCGGAAGTAATAATGTTGGCGGCGAACAATTCAACCACCACTGTGGGGAGAGCAGCCGTCGCGGAATTATCCAGGAAGCACTGGTTGTCGCTGAAGATGCACGAGCGCGCAAAGAGAAGCAGTGCCGTGGGTATGCTGCCGAAGGAGTCCAACAGGTTCCCGCGAGCATTGACGTCACCGACTACATATCCCAACAGGAGAGCGCTCCAGAGAGATGGGTTAGAGTTATTGGCCGGTGGAACGCTGGCCCGCCGCACTTCATTGTTAACCAGGTCGAGGCGTCCAATCGTAGCCGGCAGAAAGACTCCAGCGGAGAGATTGACAGCGCCCACAGGTCCGATATCCACAATGCGATTGCCGGCAATGCGCACATCTGCGCCGGCGTTCATCCGTATTCCCGCGCGCGAGGCATTCACGTTTGCATTGGGGCCAACCACTTCGATCACGTTTTCGTTCACTTTGACGTTGAATGCCACCGCCAATAACCAGATAGCGACCAAGGCGGCATCATTGGTCCCGGTCAAAGCGACAGATGCCAGCGAGTTGTCGGTGATGTGTAAATCGATCGCAAAGCCGCCTGCTTCCATCTTGATTCCGGAGCCGCCAAGATTCAGCAATTGGTTCTGGGCGATGATGGTTTCCAGCAGCTTGGTCCGCGTTTTGATCAGGATTCCATCGCCGCTCAGGCCATCGATATGGTTGCCGACGATCTGCGTGCCGTAGATGGAAGGCCAGTCGAGAACAATGCCATCCTGTCCCGGGTCACGAGCACCGGCTATCTGGTTGTTGCTGATGCGCGCCTGGCTGGCGCTGCAGACAATGGCTGCATTCGCCGGACTGGGAGCCGCGCCAGCTGGGTTGGCATTAACGACGAACGAGTTTCTTTCAATGAATACGTCAAGTCCAAAGCCGCGCAGTTCGAAGCCGGCAACGCTCGAAACGAAATTATCGGCAAGCGAAACTTCCAGCAGCGATGCCGCGAATTTTGGATCAGAGAAGGCGACCGCGGCGTCGCTGCACACCATGTCGTTATTGTGAATGGAAGAGAAGGCGAAGAATGGCGGTTGCGGCGAAGTCGCTGAAGCCGTGCCGATTCCGACCCTTACGTTGTTGAAGAAATTGTCGTGGATCGCGGCGTTCAACACGAGGCCGGCAACTCCTATCGCCGGTAAAAGCGCAGCCTGCGCGCCTCCGGGACCTGGGGCCGCACCGGCGGCGGTAGGCATAAAGCTTGCAAACAGGCAACGCTTAATCCTGACGAACAAACTGTCAATTAAGACCACTCCCGGAATAGGAGGGTGATTTGGATCCGCCACCGGGCCGAGAAAAGCAATATCCTCGACGGTGATGTCCACTGACTTCTCTATCTGCATGATCGGTTTTGGGGGCAACAAACGTTCCGCTACCAGATTCGGCAACCCGTGGCCGCTGATTTCGATGGCGTTGGCTCCACTGACCATCACCGCGTCTGCGATGTTATAAATGCCGGGTCCGAGACAGACCTTGCCTCCGCCCTTGCCTTGCACTTTGTTGATTGCTGCCTGCAGCGTGAAGGCGCCGCTGTTATGGGAGGCGGCGCTGACGCAGACCGAGCAGTCGCAACTTTCTCCCATGTCAGGCGGCCAGAAGACGCGACAATCGGTCACTTTGCTGGGGAAGGTGACGAAGCCCAGCCAGGCGTAATGGTGCAGAATGCCGCGCGGCGGGGCCTGCGTGAGTATCTCCACCGAGGCGTCTACGACGCGGGCAGCAAACATCCAGTAGTCCAGCGGCCGAAACGAGCCGACCGGCATGGCACCATCGATGCTGAAGGTAATCTGGATTCCATCTTCCAGAACTATCGTCGTGCCCGCTGCCGGAACGGGAATCAGGCCGCCGTTTGTGTCCACGTCCACAATTACATTGCCGATGGGGTCGCGTACGATCCCACTTTGGTTCCAGCGGACCACGCGGGTGTGGCGTGCCGGCTTGGTTGCGTCAAACTCTCCCGCAGGAAGCGGAGTCTTGAGCTGGATGGTAAGGTTGACGTCGTCCACGACAGAGACCTGCCGCATCTCTCCGGGTAATCCATGAAAATATCGAAAATCGTCAGTGACCTCGACCCAGTCATTGGGTTGGAAGCGCAGCACGGAATCGCGTTTTGTAAGCACTACGGTCAGTGTGTCGAGCGCGGCATTGATGCCGGTGACTGCGGTCGCAATCGAGGCATTATCGCGCGACCATTTGAATTGCGCTGTGCCCATGGGGCCGCCAGTGTGGATTTCGATTCGATAACAGCGGTTGCCGGAGCCGCGATAGCCGCCGTTGGCGGGAACAATGCACGGATCGGTACTGCTGGGTACGCCGGCCGCCGCTGTCGTGAGCCGCCCGGCTGAGGGAAACGTTGCCGCTACCCAGGAGGACACGGTATTAGGTGGAGTGGAGCAGTCTGTGCCAGCCGGTGTATCAGCCAGCACCTTGACCTGCCATACGGTTTGCAATTGTGTGGCAGTGTCAACCGCAACAGCTTTGTCAATGAGAATGGGCTCTTCGAGGTAGGTAAGCTCTCTCTCCCAGACGTCAAGGTAAACGAGGTGAGGATTGTTGTCAGCAGGCAGCGCCGGCGGATTAGGAAAGTAGGGCTGCTGATCATACGGAATGGACAGCGTGCCTCGAATCTCTCCCAGAATGGGATCATATTCTATTGGACCGGTTCCATGGTTTTCCGCCAGGAGGCCATCCACGTACATCCGTCCGCGTCCAATGGTCAGGTTGGTTCCCGCGATAAGGATCTGGAAGGCGGTCGGGGTATCAATGGGAACAACAGCGCGGCCCATGATGTCCATGGACTCGGCCCGCCAGCGCCGGTCTTGCAGTTGAATGTATTCGTTCCAGTCCTGGTCCAGCAGAACCCGGCCCTGTTGCATCAGAACCCCGGTTGTATCTTTCAAGGGGTTGTATCGAAAGCGTGTATAGTCTCCCGCCATAAGTCTTCTTCCTTCCCCAATCCTCAGGTAACGTAGATAATTCCTGCTTCAAGTCCGAACGGCAGATATTCCTGCAGACGTATCCTCAAATTGCTTTCCCGCTGCGGCTGCTTAAGCTGGCTGAATACACCTATCTCTGATCCATCTTCCGCGCCGGTGCGAATCTGTAACGGACAACCCATGTGCAGTTGCGCATAAAATGGCGAACCGTAATTTCTGGCCTTGAATGAAGGCACCAGCCAGGCTTGTACGAAGCTGGTGATCTGGTTTTGCTCCGCGGCGGTAAGCGCGGGGTTCTGCATCATGGCATCTGCGATCTCCTGCTCGATCTCAAGATCGGGCTGGCAGCGATACCGGCGAGGAACGTGAGAGCCGGGCGGAACATAGCTGAAGCGAACGCATCCATCCTGTGTGCGCAACACATCGGTTACTGAAGTAAAGATGACCTCGCTGGCATGCAGAGTCTGCACCAGCACCGTGCCAAAGAACGTGGAGCGTTCCGTAGTTAACGGAGCGCCGTGTACCACCGCAGGACCGCTGATTGCGGCAGCACCGGCTCCATCCACGATGGAATCGAGCAGCCAGATTCCGGTTGCGTTGTCAGGAATAACCAGCCCACCCATGATGCTATAAGCCGCTTCCACTCGCAGTTCGGTGTTGATGACTGCACCTGTCGCGCTCAAGCCTTCCACAGTGATGCTCGGCTTCGAACTTTTGGGCTTTCCGTCTTCATCAAGCTGGCGGCCGGGAATGAGAGTTGAATGCAACAGCCGCAGCTCACCCAGATCGCCAATTACGTCCAGAGGCCCTTCGACTACCACGCCGCTCAAGGTCAGACCGCCATTGCGGTCAGGATCGCCGGGCGCGATCGGCGGCGACACATCGACCGTCATGCCTGCTGCCGATGTTTGCAGCAAGGGACGCTGTCTGTCTGCAGCCTCAATCGCCAGCCATCCTTCATTGCGCAAGACAATCGAGTTCGGCAATTGGTAGTTGCGGCTGTCGAGAATCGAAATAATGGCGTCAGGCCGCTGATCGGTGTTCCACTGGAGCAGCGCGGCGATCACACTGCTGAACACCGGCGCGACTCCACCCTCTTCCACCTGATACACCTTGGGTGTTGGGTTGAGGTCGCGCCGCAACAGCCACTTCCGCCGATCGTAAGGGCCGCCACCCATGTTGGCGCTGAAACCGTAATGGAAAAAAACATCAACCGGAGAAGTAACGCCAAAGCCATCACCGATGGCGAGCCGCCCGTTCTCCACATCAACGGTGATAATTCTTCCCGAAGGCTGAAGGGCAGGCCACGGCTTCAGCATCGCGCAGGTCACCTGCGGCTGAAAGACAGGAATGGGCGCGTTGGGATTCAGCGTCGGGTTGATCGGTGCACCGTTGAGAAAGATGAAGAAGCTGGTCTCGGAAGAGACCGTAGGATCGGCCGGCAATGGATCAAAAGATCCGTACAGCTCGGTGAAATCGGTCCGCGGTGGCGGTGTCAGGCGATAGTCCTGCAGGTCCTGGTAAAAGAACGTCCGCCGGATTGGAGCCGGGATATCGATCTCACGCACCAGCCCACCGCTCGCCGGTTCTGGGCGCAGACGTGTAAACAGCGGAGTTGGATTCCCCAAAGGACTGAAGTGGTATTGCCAGGGCTGGCTGGCCTGGCGCGCTGGCACCCGGCTCAGCGGATAACTATTGACCCGCCACAGAAAGAAGCCGATGTTCGGTATGTTGTACCAGCCCTCTTGCTGGTTGATCTGGCGGACATCCACCGTGTGGCTGGTCTCGTCAAACGCGCCGTCAATTCGGTCCATTACATCGAGCGAGCGGACATCAGTCCACTGGCATCCGTAGCGAAGATGTTCCAGGTTTTGCGTCCATCCCAGATGCTGAAAAAATTCCACTACATGCGCCGGCCATCCCGTTACATCGTGGGCCAGTTCCTCCAGCATTCTCGGCGTGGCTTTGCGCCTGCGATAATAAATGGTCTTGGCCACATCGGCGCGCACTGGAACCGCCACCGGTGGGCGCAGATCGCGCCCTAGCAAATCGGGAAACAAGGTTTGTGCGGTCATCGCTGCCTGAATGCGGCTGCTATCGAAGAGCAGATTATTGCTCACCAGGTCGCCGATGTATGGAATGACCCAGTCAGCGCATGTTTCTATAAAAATGTTGTTGTAAAGCTGGGCAATGTCTCCATCGAGCAGCGCGGCTTGATGGTTGATGAGACCGAGCAAACCCCGCAAAGGATAATTCAGCGCCGCGTCGCGTTCGCGATACACAGCAGGGAGCAGATTGTAGAGGCTGTTCGGATCGTATGCCATGCTCACTTCTTCCTTTTTCAATTCCCCTGCGCGGATATGGAAACATCCTGGCCTGGCGTCTCAATCCACGCCAATTCAGCCGGCAAAACCTTGCCCGGCGTCACAGGATCGGGACGAGCGGAAAATATCCGCAGATGACCCTGCACCGGGGCCACACTTCCGTCGGTCAGGCGTTCCACGGCGCGGCTATCCAGATAAGTTTTAAAATCCGCAGCGCTCATTCCATCGGGTTGGCGAAAGCCAAAATTGGTGATGTCCACCGCCTCCACGCCGGCGACTTCCTGCAGCACCGAATAAATTCTGCTCAGGTGGATGGATTCGCCCAGATTTAAATTGTCAAAAGAAAGCGCCGCGAGCAGCGCCCTGAGCGCGGCCTTCAACACGTCGTCTTGCACATACTGCGGCGACGCCAGAATCGTTGCAGAAACCTGGATGGGCACGCTGTGATAATTGCCCACCAGCAGACGCCGGTTAGGATCGCGCGAGGTATTGAGGTTTGCGGCCAGCGAGGCCGGATTTGAAAATGTCCCGCCCGCCTGCCCGGCAACCGTGAGATAAACCGCCAGTGCGAGGCCGTCCCAAATCCACGTCGCCTCGGCCTTGGCCACCTCGCCGGAGGCGGTGATGAGATCTTCAAAATCCTTCAGCGAGACCGCTCTGCCAAACGTGCGCACCGTTCGGGGAGCGTTGCTACGCACCATCTCCAATGTTTCCGCATCGGCCCCGCCTTCGGCGCTCAACGGATTGGTCACGCCGGTCAACCCTTGCAGGCGGTCAAGAAGGGTAGTAAGTGCGTTGGCGCTCACGCGCCCCGCCACCCCGGCGCCTACCCGGTAGGTTGCGGTTACATTCGCAGTTCCGTTGGGCAACACTGCACCGCCGATATCACCGTCGCCGAACTGTACGACCCGCCGGCCATCTTCCGCCGTTGAAGTCGAGCAGACCTGTGCGTTCGCAGGCTGCTCATAGAGTCCTTGTACCTCCTGCCACAGCAAGCCATTCACGCGTACATTCAAGCTGCTGATGACGCCATTCGGTCCCGTTCCGGGAACGTAGGTCAAGGGCCGCTTCTGCAAGACAAAATTCTGAAATTTCTGCGAGGCATCGCCGCTGCCCAGAACTTCGCCGTGTACCGTCTCACCCTGGCTTGCCATGAGCACATTTCCCAGCAGAAGAGCGGAGCTGGTCTCGAGCGCGACGCTATCCGCATCCACCGTCATCACCAGGTGCGCGAACGAGCCGGCCGTGGCGGTCGGAGGATCAATCACCGGCGGTGAATGTAGAGTGGCCTTCACGGGTTGGTTTTGGGCGTCGCTCAACAACAGCTTCCGTCCGACTTCGATGTCCTGCGGATGAATCACAACCCCGGGGACGAAGCCGTTCTGTTGAATGGTGCGTCCAACCTCGATACCGCTTCCGCTGTCGTCTTGAATCACGATGCCTGGAAGATAGAGGCTTCCGGTATTGATGGATGGTTTGTAATCATTTGGCCACATGGCGATCTGGCGGCCAACTAACTCATAGACCATCACGGCGCGGCGGTCGTCGAATCCTACTTCCGTATCGATCTCGATGCGTGTCACCGTGTCTGACATATTGCCGAAGATATCGGGCGCAGCGTCGATGATTACACCGGTTGCAAATACGGTTCCGGAAGGATCTGCCGTCAACACATTGACGCTGGATGGAAGATCGTTATAGCGCGCATCAAGGTAGAGAAGGTCCTGAAACCCGTGGTCGTCCAGTTCCCCAGGAAATGTGGGGTAGGAATAATCGGAGATATTAATCAGGTTCCACTTGATGCCGCCGGGCACTGATGCGTCGTTGCCCGGCAGCATGTAAGTTGCCGGGGCGTTGTAGCCAAACAGCCGAAACTTACGCTTGAATTTCCATATTTGGGTGTTCGCATCCCAGTTAATTCCAGAAATCGGTGTGGTCCAGCGAATGATGATGCGGTCGTCTTCGGTCTTGATCTCGGCAATTTTCTTTTCTTCCGCCAGGTCCAACCCCGAATTGTTGAAGAGCACTACGGCATCGTTTGCGGCGAGGCCGGCGGCGATTGCCGGCCCATTCAGCCGGTCGAGGATAATCTCCGTCGAACCAGCCGCAAGCGGCTTTATCACCGTTGGTTGCGGGAAGATGCGCAAGTTATTGAAGCGCCAGTCAACCGTGGCAGCTTCCAAAGTCTCAAAAGTCTGCGGCTGCTGGTTTTGCGCCGGAGCGCTCTGCACCCGAAGCCCGACCGGCACTTGAATAATTTTTCCCGAGTCTGCGGTGAAGGCCAGCTCCGCCAGCGCAGCCACTCCCGGGCGCGGATCATATCCAAGCAATCCAGCCAGCCGCCGCAGCGACTGCGGCTGCTGCGCCGTGCGCAGAAATACTTCATTGGCATAGCGCTCCTGGTAAAAGGTCAGGACGTCGGCAACGGCGGCCCATAGATCCAGAAACGTGATCGAATAATCATCGTCTCTGCGCGTGCCCAGCCCCGCCAGCTCCGGAGTCTGGGCAATCGCCTCCAGCATGGCTTCACGGAAGCTCGCATAGGTTCCAATGCGATACGCTACCGCTGACAAGCCGGGGCGGTTGTAAATCGGAAGCGGCGTCAGCAGCGCCGGAGGTTGGCAGCAGCCACAGAGCCCATTCATAGCTTTCCTCCCAGCATTGCGAGTTTCAGTATGCCGTGTTCCATGAAGTTAGGATCGTTATCGAGCTGCACGATCTGCCACAGACCTGCCGCGATCACTCCCTTGGCCAGCTCGCCGTTGTCTGGCTGGCCAAAACGCCGGAACACGGTGACCTCAGCCGAGTCAACCCCCTGCACTGCTTCGACCGCTGCATATAGCTGGCTCAAATAAAGCGACTGGCCGAAAACCCAGTTGGCGGGATAAAAAAATCCCCGACTGCCATCGGCGAGAATGCGGTTGCTCAACGCCATCAGCACGCCTTGCTCTACGTCTCCGCGAAAATATCCCGGCGCGGTGCAGATCGAGAGATTGATCTCAAGCGGCAGAAACTCCGGAGGCCGGATTTCCAGGTCATAGCCGGCCATGCGGTAGCTGGTGAGAAATTGGAAGACGGTCTCGCGCAGCGTATCGGTGAGCAGCATGACGCCGTTAGGTTTCAATATCAGATCTGTGGTGCTGCTTGGCTGTATGCCGACAAAAACCGTGTACCAGTTTCCGGTCCAGCGAAAGCTGGCGACCGCACTCTGCACCTGCGGAAGTTTTTTGGCGGCGTCGGCGTAGTCGGCTTCAGTGACGGCGCGGAATTTTTCTACGCGGAAAGCCTGCGGCGCCCACTGGCGGACCTCTTCGATGCTTTCCGGGTCCACGCCTCCGCTGGCGGCCAGTGGATTCCGCACCGTTGTCACCACGTTGACCACTGGATCGAGCGCCAGATGGGCCAGCGCCTCTGCGCCCACATTGCCCTGAGTGTAATTGCCGATGCGATAGACAGCATGGAACTTCAGCGCGCCAAACACCGACCTGCCGTACTCATCATCGCCAAAGCGCAGCAGCGCCTGGTTGTTGTTGTTCACCTCAACCACAAAGTTTTGGTCGAAGGCCGAGCTTTCCAGCAGATCATCCACCGGCACCCACAACTCTGAGTCGGTAGGAAAGTCAATGGTTAGCGCAACCGCAGGCTTGGCTGCGCGCGCATTGCCGGTCAGGTCTTTTCGCGGGGTCAAAAGCCGGAGTGTGGCCGGGTCATAATTCACCTGCGACGGTTCCGCCTGCATGGTGAGTGGACCGTCGGAGAGCGAGAGACGAAAGTTGGTCGCATCTTCAACCGTGGCCGGCGGAGTAATGGTTTCGCTGGTCGTCGAACCGTGGTCGGCAAGAACGATGTTGCCGCGCGCTATGGTCACGTTGCGCAGCAGCGCCATGTTGAGCGGACGCGTTGAAATGCAAAGCGGGCGGACCAGCGCATCCTGCAGGCGCCAGCGAACACGCAATAACGGCAACGGCGTCTGTAACGGGAGTAGGGGTTGCGGTATTCCGTTGACGGTGATGTTGCTGAACAGCGGGTCGGAATCAACAGCCGGGTCCTGGTCAATCTGCACCACCTGGCGATGCACGGGACTCGCGTCGGCAGCCAAACCGGAGAGCGGGCCGGCCACCTCTTCAAACAGCAGGAAATCTCCTTTTTTAAGTACTGGGACATCGGCGGTCTGGTCGGGCAAGATGGTGTAGAGAAAAGCCTCGGTGCTGCCAGCAGCCAGGCAGCACTCATCATTGCCCCAGGTGTGGATGACAATCTGGTTGTTCTTGGGATCGAGTTTGAGCGGATGGCTGGTTTCAAAGACCACGGCGCCCGCAAGAGCGGGGTCGGACTTCAGCGAATCTGCGGTGATTTTTTTGCCGTCAATCACAACGCCGGGAGCCGCCGCATCTCCTCTCAGCGGCGCGGAAACACGGCTGACCACCTTGGAGCCCTGATCGAGGTTCAAGGGAGCGCTCGCACCGATGTGGAGATAGGCCCAGGCATTGCGGCCGTCGTGCATCTTGTAATCGATGAGTTTCGCCAGCCGCCGCGCCGAGATGCGCTGCCGCACCGTGGCCAGATAGGCCTCGTTTGCGACGGCATCCTGGAAGTATGAGAGCCGGTCTCCGGTGTAGGCCAGCAACTCAATCAGCGCGATGCCCAGGTCCGAGGGATTGCGCTCCACGGCATTACGATTGAGTTGCGGAAGCAGATCGAGCATGAGCCGGCGGAAGCTGGCGTAATCTTTTGCCTCGTAATCGAGCAGCGGTTCCTGCAATTCGGGCGGCGGACACACCGCGACCTGGCGGCAGTCAAAGTCCGACGGGCAACTCGCCATGAAGGAGAAATCCACTTGCCGCAATAAACGGTCGAGCCCGGGGATATCGATGGTAAGTGTATAGGTTGAGAAGTCGCCGGCATTGCCCACCACGATTGTGAGCGATCCATCGGGCTTACGCGTACAACTCACGGGCTTAATGCCGACAATGCGCGTTCCACCACTGATGGTGATGGGCGCAAGATTGGTGCTGAGCCCATATTGGTCATTCGTATCGTTGGGATTAATGGGATTGAGCGGTCCTACCGGCTTGATGAAAAAAACGTTAAGAACGCGGTGGTCCGCGGCCCCCACTTCAACGTAATCAATTCCGTTGAAATCGGGACGGGTGAGCAGGAGTTCGCGGCGCGCCTGCTCATTCTTGCACGATAATTTCTCTTCAACGTCCACGTTCTCTCCTACGCCGGCCCGGTAAACAGGTCAACGCGCCTCTGGCCGTCTGTACGATTGCTGTATGACACCTTGACGATAAGTTGAGAGTCTTGGGAATCCACCTCAACCTGTTCCACCTGGATCTCGTTTTCCAGCCACTTTTGCAAAGCGCTCTTCACCAGCATCTGGGTCGCGGTCGCCAGCGGCTGGCTGTTGGGCATGAACAGGAGGCGCTTGAGCCCGCAGCCGAAGTCAGGGCGGTTCACCCGCTCTCCCGGATTGGTGAACAACACCTGCTCGATCATGTCGCGGATGTGATCGTTCTCTCCGGTAGTCGCAGTGCGGCCGCGCCCATCAATCGCAAACGGAAAATCGAGATACTGGTTCTCCATCGTTGTTCATCCTTTCTTCAAAGCAGCGTGCTATCGGTCTGCATATCAATGTGTTCGTTGAGCACGTTGTTCAACGAGTCTTTTATGAGCATTGCTCCGGCATGGTCTTTCAGGTGCCGAACCACACCCTGTGCGATGGCCACAAACAGCCTTCGCCGGTCACGGGCCTCCTGCGAGTTGGTGTTAACCTCGAAAGTTTTCATGCCATCGTTGATCAGCAATGTATTCAACGCATGCTCCATGGCGTCCGCCATACTGTTGGCGAAGTCCCCCGGCTTCGCATTCGGCGGATCTGACTTTGCACCCATTCCTCCCGGTTTCAGTTGGCTCATTAATCTCTCCCTACTCGATCAAGTTCTTGGTGGAAATCATGGCTGGCGTTGCCGGCGGCAAAGGCGGCACCGGCGGCGCCGGCGTTACCGGCAAGATGCCTGCGGCCAGCTCACCCGGATGCGTGTGTGTGTTGAACATGAGCACAATCTGGTTCAGGTACGCGAGCAACTGATCGCCCAGCACCGCCGGATGTGTCGCTCCCTGGCCGTGAAAGATCAACTGCGCGTCGAGGATCATGAACCACTTGCTCTTGATCTGCGTGTAGCCGACCTGCATTGCCATGCTGTTCAGGCCGGCCTGGTCTTTGAAGGTGATGCTCTGCGTAGTGTCGTTCATGGAGATCAGCAGTCCTGTGTCTGTGCGCCATACCTTGCTGGTAAATTGCGATGGCATCCCAAGTTCGTTCATCGGGACCTGTGCCGTGCCCCACCAGCAACCTGTCCACACTGGGCGGTTGACGTCGCCGGCTTCAAATTCAACCCACACGCCTGCGCCCGGCGCGGGAATAGTGAAAAATCCAGCTGGCATCCCCGAGCCTGCATACGGAGTGCATGGCAGGCACCAATTCGTGGGAATCGTGCCCAGCACTTCGGGGACAACCGCTATGATTCGGCCCTGATTTTTCGGATCGACGTTCATCAGAACCAGGCCGCGGTATTTCCCGTAGAACCGGTCCGTCTGTCGTTCCAAGACGCTGGCAACGCCCTGCTCCAATGACACTCTTTCCTCCTTTTAAGGCTGCACGTAGATTTCTGTGCCTGTCATGCCGATCGCATTCCGGCGCGCTTCAAACTTCTGGGTATAAGCACCGCAGTCAAAGTTGTGGCTGACGCGCGTCACGTAATAGGCGCCATTGAATGCCAGTCCAGCGCCGCGTATGTTGACTGTGCCCCCTGCGAACAAGATGCCCACGTTTGCTCCCACTGTGCCCTCGGCCACCACCGCCCACGACGACCGGTTGGCAATTGCCTGTGTGACCACTGCCAGCGCAGGAAGCGCCATCTGCCCTGTCTGCGCGGGAAGCACCATCGGCGGCGGATGCGCGCCGAGGAGCGCGCGACCTGTCGCCTCCTGCACTCCCATAGGAACGCCCCATGGATACAATCCTCCGGTCGGAGGTGGCGTGACCGGTGGCGTGATAGAAACTGCGATACTCGGCGTGCGGGTCATCACATCCAGGCCCGCCGACAGAGCTGTGGTTGGTTTAGCCATGTCGTAGCGGATCTTGAATTCGCTAACGTTGGTTTCGGCTCCCATCTTCACGTTGAGCACAGCTTCCTGCATTCCTGGAATATTCGTTGGCGGGCCGAAATAGCCGAAGTCAATCCCAGTCTGCGGCTGCGGCTGGACGTAACACTCGAAGCCGTTGCGCTGCGCCAGCCGCCGCAGGAATCGAATGTCGGTTCCGCGCTGCACCGTCATGTCCGTCGGATCGAGATTGAAAGGCATGCTAGGTGACACCCTGGGAGCGATGCCATACTGACCGAAGACAGCGGCGGCGATCGCGCCGTCGTTCGGCATGGGCCAGGGGACTACTTTTTCCTGCAGGTTCATCAGCACGGTCGCATCCATCCCGCTGATTTCCATTGCGGCTGCGCCGCCTTCATCGTCGTAGAGCACTTGCTGATGGGTGACGTAGCCGTTGATGACGGCCTTGGGAATCTCGATTCCCACCTTCACCCTGATTTGCACCGGCGTGAACGGACGAAAGAACAGCTCCTCGTATTGCGGCATGATGACATCCCAATCGCCGATGTCGGTGCGCGCCATTCCAAAACGCAAGCGGAAGACGCCGGCCATCTCGGTTGAGGTCTCTACTTCCAGTTTTTGCAGCACGTTCAACAGCGGCGGTGGCAGCGGCAGCGGCGGAAGCCCCATGAATATCGTGTATGTAACTCCCCCCAGCATTGCTTACCTTTGCACTATCGGAATCTGTAGACGCAGGCCAACCTGCAACAGGTCATCGGGCCGCATGGCGAGATTTGCGTCGCTGATGCGCCAGAACTGTTCCGGATCGGTATAGAAGGTCGCTGCCAGCAGGTCGAGACGGTCTTCCTGCACCACCGTGTGCGCCAGCAGCGTTGGCGCGCTGGGAATCAGGCGCAGCAGCTTGTAAGAAAACTGCCTTCCGCTTACGTCCCGGTAACTTGCATCGGCAACGCTGGCGTACCGGCTGGTCGTGGTGAACATAAGTCTTCTCCTCTCAGAAAGGCAGATGGCCTTTGATGTATTTCACGGCGTTGATTGCCCCTTTGGCTACGAGGCGTTCAGCCTGGAATCGCGCCATGATTTCCTTGGCTACGAGGTTGATAAACGCCAGGCTTTCAAACAAAATTCCGGCATCTTGCAATTCGGTTTGTGTCATCGATCGCATCTCCAGATCAACCTTGGCCTGAATAGGATTGAGCAGTTGGTCATAAGCCTGCTCAGTCACGGTGATTGAATTCACGATGACTGGAACAACCCTGGCCGCACCCCACACAAACAGAACGATGGGGACCTTCCCCGAGGTGACAAACGCGGAGCCAGCAAACGACAACGCCTTCGCCACCAGGACGTCTTGCGGGGGCGGATACAGCAGCAACTCCAGCGCAGCCAGCGCCGGATGCAGTCCCACCGCCCGGGTCACCGGGTCGTTGATCTCCAATTGGTCGGCCGCATCGAGTTCCACCGCAAGCTGGTAGTTCTCCGTCGGCAGCAGCAAGTTGTTGCGCGTGTCCCCGGCCGTGGTGCAGGGATTGGCCGATCCACCTCCGCCGGCTTGCGCTCCGCCGGCAGGCTGAGAAATCTTTCGCGTCATCGTCTCCGGGTTGTATTGAAAGAGGATGATGTTGGTCGGCACCGGAATCGGCGCTTCAAACACCACCAGCCCACCTTTCAACAACAACGGACGACCTGGAAAATCAGATGCCATATCTCTTCCACCTTTGATCTCCGCCACGCCTCTGCGTAATCAGCGGCGAATCGTGATCAGCGGCTGATCGGGTACCTTGGGAGTCTCAAGTATTTCTGTCCACTCTGCCCCTTGGCGCATTTCTTCTCTGGTTTCGGTCCGAACATTCAATCCCCCTCTCCCCTGCTCTAACTCGGATCGAATGCCACTAGTCTCTTCTCCAAGAGCCTGATAACGAGGTTGGGGAGGATAAACTCGCATCCGTGCACCACCCAGCCCCTTTTCGACGTACTTGTTGAAGCGCGAGTATGGATCGCGTGCCGTTCCCCAGTTCAGATGGTTGCCCTCCGCGTCTACAAGTTCGTAGACGTACATTCCCGATTCTGTTTTCATGCTGTCTTTGAATACAGCTTCAGTCATCGTGCCTGGAATCGTTATGTTTGTTCCCCGCGTGGGTGTGGTAGATGCGCCCCGAGAAGAGCCACTTCCAACTGTTGACCGCGTGGTCATGGTGGGCGGCGTTGTTGTACGTGGAACGGGCTTTCCCCCGCCCCCTCGCTTGGCTGAAGCAACAATTTGACTTTCTAGTGAGGTGATGCCAGTCGCCGGCTGGTTTACGTCAGTTGAGCTGAAGTCCTGTCCTGCAGCAACAGCGATGGGAGTGGGTTGGGGACGCTGCAACGGAATCACGTTCGAAGGTGAAACGTCATTCGCTGCAGTCCCGCCTTGAAGCGCGGAAGGAACTCTAGGAAATGTCGCATTGTCGTTCGCGGCCTGGCCCGTGGTTATCACGTTCGACGGCTTCACGCGCACGGTAATCGTGCCATTTGGTTCTATATTCTCGATCTCTGCAGGCACTCGAATATTCTGGCTGGGCCCTCCTCCCGAACTTGGAACCGAGCAGTACAGATCTATGATGTCGTGCGCTGCCCACAATGCCCCTTCAGGCGTGAAGAGCTGGTCCGTGTATTCCTTAATTCCTCCGGCAGTAACAATTCTTAGGACCGTGCCCACCGCAACCAAGGCAAGCTTTTCCGCGAGCACAGGATTCTGAAGTACCAAACCGGTAATTCGCCCGCCTGCCGCCATGAGGGTGGCTGAACCAGCCGCTTCTATGACAAGACCCGCACCCACCGCAACCAAGGTGACGGTGCCAATGACTGCCAAGCTCGCGGTAAAGGCTTGATTGACGCCCTCTTCCAGGTTGGCTCGCTGTTTCGGTCCGCCCTCGTCTGCCAGCACCAGAAGATAGTCATGCGACATTTGTAGCTGATCGAAGTAGTAATCCCACATCCCCCCGCTTCTTCCACCTGCTGACGCATTAAGGCCCGAACGTATCTGCCCCTCTATCGACTTCACTGCTGAGACGCCGTCAACCGCAATCAGTTGCGCCATCATCCGGCTGGGGCCGTGGAAATGTTTGCTGATGTTGAGATCGTCGACCAGTGGGCGAAGAAATTTCTGTACCTTGCCAAGTATCTCCAACGCCTTCGGATTGTCCGGCGGTGTGCTCGTCGCATAGATCAAAGCGCGCCGGGTGAGTTCAATCGCGGCATCCACGCGGCTTGCCGCCGGATGTCCAGGCGGCTTCGATAACCTGAGTGTTGATACCTGGCCGGTTGGTCCCCCTTCGCTGGCGGAAGTTTTGTTCGGGCCTGCCCCGCTCTGCGCCGCCAGGCGGGTTTTCGCTCGTTCTAGGCCGGCCAGGAATTGCGAGACGATGGCACGCCCGGGTTGTTCTCCGAAATGTTCGACGATAGCGGCAAGTATTGGGTTCAGATTGTCGGGATCTTTTATGTCTACGCCGGTTGCGATGACGGCTTTGGCAATCTCTCTGATGCTACCTTCGTTCGTATAAACGAGCGGAATGGCTTTGATTCGATCGAGTGTCGCCCCGATGTTAGGATCGCGAGTCCTGCGAATCACCGTGGGGGCTCCAGTTGAGAGGATATGGCGAGTGCCCCCGGAAAGACCACTGGCTGCGCGCGTCGCCTGCTGTTCCCAAACATCGTTGTTCGGACCAATAAGCGGTGCGGTTATAGCATTTTGCCGCCGGCCATTCTGGACAACATGCGTCAGTTCGTGGGCCAACAGCTCTTTACCAGCCTGGTGCTCGGGGGCAAAACGGCCGGATGCAAAGACAATGTCGTTGCCAACTGAGTAGGCAAGGGCGCCAATCGACTTTGCTGATGCGTTCGCCTGGCTGTCCGTGTGGATACGGACTTGGCTGAAGTCATGCCCGAAGCGTGGTTCAAAGTAATCGCGAGTTGCCTGTGGCAAAGGTTGATTTTGGCACTGCAGCACTTTGGTTACGCCTTTCTGTCCTTCATGCGCGATGTTGCGGATGTTCGGATCAACCCGGCGCTGCACCGAAATCTCATTGGCGGCGTGCTCTTCTTCTTCACACGCCGCGCACTTACGCTGCGCGGCTGCAGCCGGCGAGGCGACAACCGCCGGTGGATGTGAGGTCCCAGTTTGGGATGTCATTACCGCCTGCGCCACACGGTCGGCTTCGCGCTCCGAGGGGTCATTCACGTCGCTGATGCGGAGTCCGGCTTCCATTCGTCGCAACACTCCCTGATTGCCAATCGTCTGCTGCAGTGTTTCCAAGCGGCCAGACGAATGCTGCGGCAATAGGGAAGACACTTGATCCCGCCGCCTGGAGCCGCGAGCAGTTTCGCCCTGCGGCTTGTTCGAATTCTCGCCTTGGCGCGTGTAAGCCATATCAGAAAGTCCTGTCGATTGCGCGGTAAAGCACCAGCGCCAACTCTTCAGCCCATCTGGCTTCGTTGGCCCCGGCCGGCAGGTTCATGCTTGCGGGCTTGGCGCTGTCTTTTTTTTTCTCCTGCTCGCTTCCGTCCGCCGCCAGCTGTGTTAGAGTTCCTCGTTGCTCCAGCAGGCGCGTCAACGCAATTTCGGTCAGTTGCACCAGGCGGCGGCCCTGTACTGTATTCATGGGGACGCCATCGAGCACCAGCGCTTCAATTTCCACCCAAAGATTGCTCATTGCGCCCTCGCTTCCGCATAGCGGCCGAACTCGGCGTCCATTACCAGCCGGTCGATTTTGGCGTATTCCCTGCGTGCCGCTCTCATCACATGCTCCATGCCGATAGGCGCTCCTTCATCAGCAGCCAGAAACGCGGCGTTCACAGCGATGTTGCGGATATTGCCTCCGGTAATTTCCAGGCGGGAAAGCACGCCCAAGTCCAGGTCTCCTAATGTAGCCGCTGACGGAAACACTTTTCGCCAGATCTCTCTGCGCTGGGCTGCGTCCGGAAATGGGAAATCCACAATAAAACGCAGCCGCCGCATGAACGCCGAATCAAGAAAAGATTTCATGTTGGTGGCCAGGATAGCGAGGCCGCGATAGTCTTCCATGCGCTGCAGCAGGTAATTGACCTCGATGTTGGCATAGCGATCGTGGCTGTCTTTCACCTCCGAGCGCTTGCCAAACAGTGCGTCGGCTTCATCGAAAAACAAAATCGCCCCGCTGCGCTCGGCCGCGTCAAATACATTGCGCAGGTTCTTCTCGGTTTCTCCGATGTACTTGCTCACCACTCCCGCCAGGTCGATGCGGTAGAGGTCCAGCTTCAAGTGACGGGCCATGACCTCCGCCGCCATGGTCTTGCCCACGCCACTAGCGCCCGCGAACAATGCGCTGATTCCTCGCCCGCGGCTCAGCTTTTTCCCGAACCCCCAGCCTTGATACACAAGGTGACGGTGCGCGACCTGGGCGGTGATCTGGCGCAACTGGCACAGCACTTCGGCCGGTACTACGATGTCGTCCCAGTCGTAACAAGGCGTCACCTTCTGTGCCAGTTGCTCCAGTTGCGGTGCCGATTGCTGGCGGCAAGCCTGCCACAGGTCCTCGCTGCTCACTGCCGCTTCACCGGATAAGCGCATGGCAGCCTTGTTTTCCGCCAGGGCGACTGCGCGCACGATCGCGCGCGGGCCGAAGTCGTATTGCTCGACAATCGCCTCGACATCGCCATTGAGTGTGTTGGCGGAATCGCCCAGGACTTGTCTCCACAAATCAGTTTGCGAAGAGACATCAGGACGGGCAACATGCACGGTGAGCGTTTCCTGGTCGCACTGAAAGCGCTCGCGGCTGGCAATAATCATGGGCGCGGCATAACGGTCCAACTCCGAGCGCAGGGAATGCGTCTGTTCCGGCTTCAGTGAATCAAGGTTCGCGTAAAAGGCTAGGCCGAGCAGAACTGCTTCGCGCTCCAGCAGTGCGATGATGTCTCTGCGCTCCAGGCTCGAAGCATGAAATATGCCGGGATCAAGAACGAGCAGGTTGAGCTTAGTTTGAGCGCAAACCGCCTGCGCCACTGCAAGCTGGCCGCTGTCTGGCTCTCCCACGAGATTGATCAGCTTCAGTCGATTGCGCCCGCTGTCGGCTTGCAGCCATTGTGCGAGCTGTGAGGCGAGGTCGCGATGGCAGGAGGGAAGCGGCACGCCAGGCGCCCCGCGCAATACGCTATGACATCGTTGATCAAGCCGGTTGATGCCAAGAAGGTAGTCCACCATGCGCTCGTCAATTCGTAACGCACAGCCACTTAATGTTCCGCCTTGATTGGCAGTCTCTACAGTCAGCAGGCGCCAGCGGCGCAACGGCGCTTCGGGAAGAATGCTGGCTCGCTCAAATCCAACAGCTTCGCCGTTGGCCAGCAAAGTCAATGCCAGGTAGGGTGTTGCGTGTTTTCGCGATGCATCGTCATGAACGTAGGCATAAAGACGCTCGAACGTCGGATCCAGCTCTGGCGCGAGGCAGAGCATCATCATCTCGCGCTCGAAGGCAGTCAGACCAAAGCGGGCAACCAGAATGTCTATAGCTGCCAGGTTCCCCGCTTCTTCCATTTCTCGCCGCTGGTTCGTGATTCTGACGGAAGCCTCGTCGAGGCGGGCGCTGATCTGTTGTGCTTCCGGATCTGATTCGTAAAAGTTCAGCTCCTCTTGCCTGTCTTTTCCCGCCAGCAGCAAGTCAGCTTCGTGATCGCTGATTGCCCAACCCAGATAGTTTTGCGCTGAGTCGCGCCGCCAATGCTTTCGCAGCCAGAGCACCTGGCGGTGCAGCAGCAGACGCAACCATGCCATTTCGGCTTCCAGGTACCTGAAGTTTGCCGACCTCCACTGCTCACCGGTCATGGGAGTTAAGGTTGCGGTTGTCATCATGTCACGATGTAATTCGGCCCGGTGTATTCCCGGGTAACGTTGTTAAATGTCAGACGGCTCTCAGCGCCGTCAATCCGCACGCGTAAAAAATAGCTCCCCGGCAGGATTACCGGATCGGGCGCCACCGGCAGCTTGAACTGGATGCTGTTGCTCGGAGCGGAATTGAAGGCCACGGGAATCGCTGGCACAGCGTTATCGCCGAGAAGAAGGATTTTGTCCTGGGTTGCTATGACCGCAGGTTGTACGTTGATTGTGATCGTGTCACCGGCTGTGGCTGTCGGTGGCGTCACTGCTCCCAATTTGGGCAGCAGCAGAAAACCCACCTGGTTGGAGCGGAACGCCGGGCGCTGCACCGGGGGCTGGCCATCAACTTCATTCAACATCACGTCTTGTTCCACTTGCAGCGAGTGCAAGCCGATTTTGAGAGCGCCGGTGGGAACCACCACATCGAGTTGGTTATTCGAAATTGAAGCAATGGTCGCCGTAACACCATCCATAGTGACGCGGGTCACGGGGGAGCGGAAATTTGTGCCAATGAGCCGCAGCGTCTCGCCTTCTTCAGCGGCCGCAATGAGCTGGTTATCCACCACCGGTGGCTGCTGAAAGATTTGCTGGATCAACGGGCCGCGCATAGGCAGCGCGTAAACCCGGTTCATCTTTACGGGAAGCGCGATGGAGCGAGAGCGCTTACTCTGCACCTGAACCACCGTGACCTCGTACAGCACCGATCGCCGAAAGTTTACGTTGGGCAAAGCGGTCCAGATTTTCGAGATCTCGTCCAGACCCGCAGACTGCAGGGTAATCTTGATTTGCTCGAACTCACCCAGCAGGCTGGGATCGAGTACAGGTGGCTTCGGGATGGGCTTCTTCTCTTCGACCAGGTCTGGAGTAATAATCGCGGTGTCATGCAGCACCCGCATGGCGTCTCCCAGAATTCGTTGCGCTTCAATATCTGCATCCGGCCCGGTGTCAGAGGCGCCAAAGGCGGTGAAGATGTAACGCAAATCCACGGAGAGCGGCGGGTGCCCATAGGCTCCGGGATACCCCTCTCCCGGTATCTCCTGGTTCTTGAGATAGGGGTTCTCGCTGAGCTGATAAAGATACAGATTCAACCGCCGGCCGTTGATGGAATCAACCTTCACATCCGGCGGTGCGATCGTAATATCCGCGGCTTCGGTCATGCGGTCGCGCAGCAACGTTTTCAGGCTGGAACTGACTCCCGCGATGGCCTTATAGGTGCTCACGTTCACTCCTCACCTCGGACTCCGGTCAAGATACATGCGTGCCAGATTCCAGTTGTCGAAACCGCCGGAACTCGGCGGTCGAGACGGCCTCACCACTGTCGCCGGTTGGTTCGACCGGATCTCTACTCTCCCAATCTTTACTTGTATGCTGCGCTCCGGCGTTGTTCTCTTCTCCACAATTCGAGTTCCCGGAGGAGCCGGCTGGGGAAGGCGGACAACCGGGAAATGCTCCTGCTGAGGCGCTAGACGTGAGGGAAGAGAATCAACCGCCGTATCCTGAGGCATGGTGCGCGGCTCCGGCTTACTCGGAAGCGATTGCGCCGCGGGTCTATTTTCCTGAAGGAATCGCGAGGGTGGAACGCGTTCCTGCTCACCAGCAGCCGGAGATGTCCGTGTCGCTGCGAGAGGTTCTGGCGGCTGCGTATTCCCGCTGATCGGGCGCGGCCGAGGCTGATCTTCACCGGCGCTCAATCGGGGCGACGTAAAGGGTGGTGGCGAAGCTACGGGTAGCAGTATCGGCAGCGGCGATTGAGTCGTGGAACGCGGCTCAGGCAAAGTGGCTTGCTGCCGAGTAGAATTATTTCGTCCAGCGAAATCCCTATTCGGGACTTCTCCGGTCAGCGAAGATTCATCCCTGACTGGCGATGCTGCTGCCGTTGCGTCCGGATTTGCCTCGCTCTCTTCGAGAGAGACAGAGGCCAAACCCGCCAGATCCTGCGGGCTTACCGCTGGACGCATCGTGACTGGAAGCGGCAAGCCAGCCCCTCGCTGCACCAGCCTCTCAAGAAGTTGCTCACGCGCTTCTGCCTCCTCGGGCCAATTCATCGGCCAGCAAATCGAGGTAAATTTGCCGCTTGCGCCGGCTCAAACCCAGAATGGCATCCTCATTCCAGTGATAGTGAAATGAGAGTGCGTGCACTTCCCGGTAGAACTCGCGCTCTTGCACGGCAAATTCCCGGCAGACGTAGTCCCCGGCGTCAAAGGGCACAACGAAACCGGCATTACATTCCGGGCAGGTGAGGTCCAGTAGCATCTCGGCCTGTGGATCAAGATCCGCCATTTTCTTCGGCAACTCTTGCAGGATTACCGGCGGTAAATCAGAAATCCTTTCGCCATTGGTGGTGGTTATTTGTTCAATGCAACGTCGCAGCAACAGCTCGGCCGCCGAGTCTACCGATTGCGCTGCCAGCCCGGCTGCTGCCTCCTGGTCTTCACCGCTGGGTAGCCGAAAAATTACGCTGTAGCATTTCTCTCCGTCGCTGATTTCAGCCTCGTGGAGCTTCTTGGCGTGGGCATAAGGGGGAAACAGGAGTTCTTGAATCTGCAGATCCAGATCCATTTTTTTTCCGCACTGCGGGCAGGCAAGCAGGCAAGAGATGCGCTCCCCCAAAGTCAGGTGGCGAAGATGCAGCAGCAGCGCTTCGCGGTCGCCCACGCTGAGACGGCGCACCATCTCCACTCCTACCGGTTCCACCGGTCCCAAGCGCCGCAAGCAACGGGCAATGAGATGGGTCACGCGCGTGGCTGCCGGCAGCATCCTTCCTTCCTGCAGCAAGAACTCTTCCTCGTGCCCGGTCACAGGACGCAACCACGCGCTGCGGTACCATTGCTCGCCAACCGAAACGCCACCCGGAAGATTGATTTCCACGCTGTCCATGCGTTCTTATCCCACCTGCGGTTCAAACTGCGCGGGTTCCGGTTCCTTGACTGAGAGATCGCGCAACCAGCCCTCGTTCTCCAGCTTGATGTGCTGGATCAGCACCGCATTGGCATTGGCGTCAAAATCGCCGAGCGCCTGGTACTCCGAGACCCAGCAGCGGAATATCTGGTAGGAAATCACCTTTTGCCCAGCCTCATTGAACACATCGATGGTGATGTCTTTGCGGAAATCTTTCAGCGACGATTCCATGCCGAGACCGCCGTGGAAGTTCCACACCTTGCTCGCCCACACTTCGAAGTCCGTGTCATGCGTGACGCCGCGCTCCAGGGTAATGGCTTCGAACTTGGTCAGCCCCGGTGACTTGTAAGGGCTGCTCGGGTCGCCGCCTTCGCGATGTTCCACCGGCGCGGTGGTTCGTTTCAGGGCGCTCATTTTGCTGATCCCAGCCACGTAGCTGGAACTGTTGCCGAATTTGAGCCTGAACTTGAAATTCTTATAAGGGTCGAAGCGTAACGGCTGTTTCGTGAATGGTGGCATTGCATCCTCTCTTAGGCAGGAATTTGTCCTGCAAGTTGCTGGATCTGGATAATCACAAATTCCGCCGGCTTCAAGGGCGCAAAGCCAACCAGGATGTTGACAATCCCGTGGTTGATCTCAGACTGGGTATTGATTTCTGAATCACATTTCACCAGGTAGGCTTGCTCCGGAGTCTGGCCCTGAAACGCGCCCTGGCGAAACAGGTCATGCATAAAGCTGCCGACGTTCATGCGGATCTGTGCCCACAGGGGTTCGTCGTTGGGCTCGAACACCACCCACTTGGTGCCGCGAAACAGGCTTTCCTCCAGAAACAGCGCCAGCCGCCGCACGGGAATGTACTTCCAGTCAGAAGCCTGCACGTCGCTGCCGGACAGTGTGCGCGCCCCCCAGCTCACATTTCCGTACACGGGAAAATTGCGCAGGCAGTTGATGCCCAGCGGGTTCAATACACCGTTCTCCCGGTCTACCAGGTTGTAGACCAGTTGCGGAACGTTGCGCAGTTGGGTATCCACACCGGCCGGCGCCTTCCATACGCCCCGGTTTACATCGGTCGCCGCCCAGAGACCCGCCAGAGTGCCGCTGGGGCCAACATCGCGCAGGCGGGAGCCGTTCAGCGGATCAGGGATGCGCACACGCGGGAAATAAACCGCAAGATTGCGGTCGCGTAGAGTGTCATGCTGCGTCATCCACGTCTGCATGCCGGGAACGTCACCCACAGTTGACGGTATGTCGACGATGAACATCGCCCGGTGATTGTCGCAATAGGTGGTAGCTTCGGAGATCACAGCCAGCATTGCAGTGTCATTGAGCTTGGCCGCAGCGGGAATACACAGAATGTTAAAGAGATCGACGTCATCGAGCGCATAAAATCCCGTTTTGTTGGCTTCCAGGCCGCGGATGGCAACATCGTCGATTGCCGTATCGTCCTTTCCTCCCGCTAATCCATATTGCTGAACATTAGCTGCACCAGCAGCGTTCAGGAGCGTGGCGGTTGCCAGCACATCGGGGCTAACGCCAGTATCCGTGAAGGTCAGCTTGACGTTAGGATCGAAGTTATTCCCGCCGCGGCCTGCAAGAACGCGGAAGAAGTAGGGATTCGCTGTGACCCCTGCGCCACATAACTGCACAGTGGCGCCCGCGAAGAGGGGATTCGTGGGATCGGCAGCACGGATGGCTGCCTCCAGAAATGGCCGCAGGCTGGGATAATCGGGGGCGGTTGGGCCTCCGAAGTAATCCAACTTACAGGTCTTGGCAGCGCCGCCAGTCGGAGTGATCTTGCATGTTGCGCCAGCGGTTGGCACATTTGGCACCACTGGCAGGTTGCCACCAACGGTGCCTGTAGCCTGGGGTCTCTTCGTCGAAGCACCGGCTACCAGGTAGACAATGCGCGACCCGTCATCCACCACATCCACCACGTAGCTGGCATCGCCTGTGGTCATATTCAAATTGCGAAATACTTCGTTCTGCAACACTTTTCCTGTGGAATCCACCTCGCTGATTGCGAGGTTGAATAGCTTTGTGGGATCGCTGGTGTCGTAATCCACCTCCAACCGAATGTTGTTGCCCCAGATCCCGGGATTGTCGAGCGTGCGGTCGCCAATCTTCTGGCCGGCGTGGGCAGTGAAGACAGTGGCAGCGGCCGTGTCGGGCACGTCTTTGATTGCTGTCTTGGCGTTTTTTCCGGCTACGCGCACGGCATAAGCTTCGGCCCCGCCATTGAGGAAGAACTGCTGGATGGCATAACTGGCTTCGCTGGTCGTGTCTAATCCCCCCAGCAGCCGTTCGAAATCCGACATGCTCAGCAGGTGCACCGCGTAATTCAGGGGACCGCGTTCAAATGTGTCAATAAACGCCGCAATGGATGTGGCCACGCCGGTGATGGTGTGCACTCCGCTGGGGATCTCTTCCACGTAAACGCCGGGATAGGTCGGGGTAATAGGCATCGATCATCTCCTTATCTTTAAAACTGTCTCTGCAAAAAATCTCGAAGCCGTCTCAACTGCCAGGTCTTCCAATCCCATTCACTGGGCGGTCACGTTTCGCCTTCTATGGTGGCGGCTTTGATGACTTCCAATTTGTCCACGGGCACAATAAGCGACTGGGTTCTGACCACCTCAATCACGGCAAAAAAACGGGACCTGAGACCCGAGTCGGAAAAGTCAACAATCGTGCCTTCCAACTCTGTTTCTTCCGGGGTTGAAGGCAATACCCCTCCGGGGCTGGGCAGGAATATGTCAGACACCTGAAAGCGCACCTTGTCTCCTGCCCGCGTATTGCACCCCCGCATAGCAGCTTGCATCGCAAGCATCTGATATTGAGTAATGCACGAACCTGGCCGTTGGCGGCCGGTTCAAGCGCGCGCGCAAGTCCGGTGGTCTTGGGAAGAACGATCTTGCTGCGGACGAATGAGTTAGAGATCTTCGGGTGTGAGGTGCGGAGTGCACGGCAGGCGCTTTGTTCCAGGGTCTGTGGATTTCTGTTTCTGCAAGTTGTGACAGTGCGGAAGCTGTCGCGGAGCCGGGTGCGATTCAGGCGGCGCTTTTGCGGAGAGCGTGAAGATTGGAAGCAAAGACTTTACGGCGATTTCGAGCGATGGAGATTCGCGCTGAAAGAAATTGCAGTGCTTCCCCAATTTTTGCAGTCAGAATTTTGCCGGTGAGAATTTTGCAGTGAGAAGTGATTTGATGGCGGAGAGTGTTATCTGCCGGAAGGGCTGATGCGGAGGGCGCGCATCTTGTAATAAAGCGTGCGTTCGCTGGTATGCAGCATCTGCGCGACAGCCCTGCGTGTGGGGCCGCCAACACTGATGGCGGATTGCAGGACCCGTTTTTCAATCTCCTGAAATGCTTTTGCGTAAGGAATGCCACGGCTGGAGATGGCCTGCCACATGGCTCCCGCCGCTTCCGCCAGCAGGTCCGTGTCGGCCGGAACGTTTTCCGGCACTGACTGCGCTATCCAATCCGCCACGCCCAGCGAGGTGCCTTGGGTCTTGAGGAACAACATACGCTGCACCGCGTTCTCCAACTCCCGGACATTCCCGCGAAACGTCTTTGCCTGAAGAAACGCGACCAGGGCCGACTCAATCTGCAGGATCGGCTGGTAAAGCCGGCTGTGCCGCCGGGCTAGAACCAGAATGAGATTGGCGAGGTCAGCCCCGCGTTCGCGCAGAGGAGGCAAACATAATTTGACGACGTTAAGACGGTGAAACAAGTCTGAGCGGAAGCGTCCTTCCCGGACCATGGGTTCGAGCGGCTGGTTACAGGCGGCGATGATGCGGACATCAATGCTGAATTCGCGGTCCGCGCCTACCGGACGCACCGTCCCTCGCTGGATCACGTCCAGCAACTTGGGCTGCAGATGACCGGGAAGATCGTTTACATCATCGAGAAAAAGTGTGCCATGCTGGGCCGCCTGAAAAAGCCCTTTGCGGTCTGACACCGCTCCCGAGAATGCGCCTCGCCGGTGTCCGAACAGCTCGCTCTCTGCCAACGACTCGCTGATTGTGCTGCAATGAACGGTGACAAAAGAGAATGGACTGCGCTTCTGGTCGAGCTGATGTATGCTCCGCGCCAATAGCTGCTTGCCGGTTCCTGTTTCTCCTTGAATCAGGACCGTAACATCGCTGACCTCCGCAGCTTTGTACGCGCGCCGCAACACCGCCATGACGCTGGGAGAGCATGAACTGATGCCTAAACCATCGAACGTTTTCCGCAGTACATCGTCTGATAGAGGGTCGGTCATCCCGCACTTCCTTTCAAGTTGGTTCCGACGGCAAAGGGAAAAACTCACCTCGCCAACACTTTGAGCAGGTTCTTGGAAACTGGGCCGGCCACCGAGACTTTCTGGGGTAGTGCATTTTAACTCAAGAGCGTTGCAATGCAAGACATTCGCCAAATGAGCAAATCTCAATTTTACAGCCCTTTAACATGAAGAAATTGCCTTTGCCGCATGTAACCGATCAGGACAGAATGCAATCGCGAGCCGTATTTCCATTTCGACCCGAATCAGACGTCATCACCCCAGGAATTGTAGAAGTTAGTTTGCATCATGGGAACGCGTCACCGGCTCCCTCCGTCCAGAGAGCAAATTGATTGTAGATCGCACCATTGGGGGCGTGATTTCTTCGTTCCTGCGAAAATTTCTGCCGTGTCATGGGGATTCGCGCCTCTTGGGTTTTGGCACATCCTTTGGACTCAGGAAGATACGGATTTTCGGCCACTTTCTTTATCGATTCGCTTTCGACCGGGAGTTGCAGCCCCCTTCGACAAGAGCTTCCAATACAACCGGAATCCTGCGCGGTGCCAGCCAATAACAGTTGCGGGCGTCACGATCAGCAGGCTATCTTGCCAGCCAGCCCAAAATCGTCGGATCGCAATCCAAAAGAACTGATCGAGCGCGTTCAGCTGAGGGCGTTTGTTCTTGCGCTTCAGGACCGCAAGTTGCTGGAGCAGTGCCAGATTTTCGAGCAGCAGAGTCTTGCGAGATGAAAGGAGCCGTGTGATGGCTCCGGTCCAGAGCCAGAATAGACCAAACATGGCATAGTGTAATGATAAATGCCTATACCCTAAAGCGCTGATTCTAAAACTCAGATCCATTTTGGCGAACTACAGGGCTCTTTCAGTATGAACCATTGTCACCTCTCGTGTGTCCGCAAGTTCAACAACCTTTGATACTCATCTGCGAGCAAAGTCAGATTGACTCGCTGCCCTCGCGCCTTTAGAGTAGGTCTTCCTCCTCCAAACGTGTTGTTCACCTCAACTTTCTCATTCTCAAGGAGAGTTCTTGCATCCAGTCGCGCGATGGAGGTCTATCTGCCTGATCCAGAGCATTGCCTGGGTCCTGGCACTGGCGGTCGCTATGCGTGCCCAGAGCTCACAATCGGGCGTGGGCGCCCTCATCTTTGTGCCTCCCGCAGGCTCGGTGGCGGTGGGAAACACGCTGCAGCTTACGGCTTACAAGGCATTTTCGCCCACAGCAGCGAAAAACGCTGTTGCCATCAATAACAATATCCAATGGCGTTCTTCGAATACGAACATCGCAACCGTAACCAGCACTGGGCTCGTTACCGGGGTTAACGTTGGACCGCCGGTGACAATAACCGCGATTTCTGGTCCATTTCACGGCACTATACGGTTGACGGTAACGCCATCCGCCCTGTCTTCGATTGCGGTGACGTCGCCAAGTCCATCGGAGTCAAAAGGGCTCTCGCAGCAGTTCACCGCGACCGGGACATATACCGATACCAGCACCGCCGACATTACCAGTTCAGTCAATTGGAGTTCCAGCAACATCAACATTGCAACCATCAGCAGTACCGGCGTAGCCAAAGGAAAAAACGTTGGTGGTCCAATCACCATTACAGCCCGGGATCCATCAACGGGGATCACTGGCGCCACTCAGCTCACGGTGACGCCCGCGGTGCTGGTCTCGATCGTGATCACGCCGGCAAATCCGCTGGTTCCCAAGGGCGCGACCCAGCAGCTCACTGCAACCGGGGTCTATACCGATAACAGCACTCAAGATCTGACCGCCAGCGTGAACTGGACTTCTTCCAATATCGCTATTGCACCCATTGGTATTAACACCGGGCTGGTAACCGGGAGCACGATAGGCGGTCCGGTCACCATCACCGCTCAGGACCCCACGACAATGATCAGCGGCACAGTTCAGCTCACGGTGGGGCCCCCTGTGGTGGTGTCGATTGCAGTAGCGCCCGGCAGCGCGACGATTGTGCAGAGCGCGAATCAACAGTTCACAGCCACTGGGACTTTCACTGACGCCAGCACTGCCGATATTACGAACTCGGTGAACTGGACATCGGGGAGTAACATCGTCGCCCGCATCGGACTCAATACAGGCCTGGCGGCCGGCATGAACGGAGGCGGTCCGGCTACGATCACTGCTACTGATCCCATAACGGGAATCTCCGGCACGGCGCAGCTTACTGTGCAGTACGCGGTTGTGACCTACCACAATGACATGGGCCGAACCGGCCAGGATATCAGCGAGACGATGCTTACCCCGGCCACGGTCAACAAGACACATTTCGGCAGGCAATTCTCGCAGACAGTGGATGGTTACATTTACGCCCAGCCGCTGTACATGCCGGGCGTGAATATTGCGGGTCTGGTTCACAACGTCGTGTATGCCGCCACCGAACACGACAGCGTCTATGCCTTCGATGCCGACAATAATGCAGGAGCAAACGCCAATCCGTTGTGGAAGGCGAGTTTGATCCCGCCGGGCGGTAGCACGGTGAGCAGTGGCGATGCAGGCTGCGGCGACCTGGTGCCCGAGATCGGTATCACAAGCACGCCGGTCATTGACGCCAACACCGGGACGCTCTACGTAGTGTCGAAAACAAAAGAGAATGGCAAATTCTTCCAGCGCCTGCACGCGCTCGATATCACCAGCGGAGCGGAAAAATTTGGCGGGCCGGTCACGATCCAGGCATCCGTGAAAGGAACCGGCGACGGCTCCAACGGCACCGGTGTTGTCACCTTTAATCCATTGCGAGAGCACAACCGAACCAGCCTGCTGCTACAGAATGGATTGGTCTACATCGGCTGGGCATCGCATTGCGATAACGGGCCCTACCATGGCTGGCTGATGGCCTACAACCCCGCGACGCTTGCGCAGATGGCGGTTTTCAATACCTCTCCCAATTCGGGATTGTCGGGAATCTGGATGGCGGGCGCCGGCCTTGCGGGTGATGGCACGAATGTGTTCTTCGCGACCGGGAATGGCACCTTTGACGTCAACAACAGCGGCAAGGATTATGGCGATAGCATTATGTCCGTGGGGCCGCCCTCTGCTGGGACGCCCCCTGCCACGTTCCCCGTTTTAAGCTATTTCACTCCTTTTAACCAGAGCAACTTAAATGGCGGCGATGTAGACCTCGGTTCCGGCGGCGTTTTGCTGCTGCCGACGCAAACCGGACAACATCCCCACCTGTTGGTGCAGGTCGGCAAAGGAAACACAATCTACCTGGTTGACCGCGACAACATGGGCGGTTATTGCGCCAGTTGCACCAGCCGCGATACCCAGATCGTGCAGGAACTTCAGGGCGCCGTCGGTGGGATGTGGGGCATGCCGGCGTTCTGGAACAACAATATTTATTTTGGCGGATCGGGCGACCACGTCAAAGCCTACTCGTTTAACGCCAGTGGAACCGGCCTTCTTTCCGCCAACCCAACTTCGCGAAGCGCAGTCAGCATCGGAAACTTTGGTCCCACACCCTCGGTTTCAGCGAGTGGCAACAGCAATGGCATCGTTTGGGTCATTCAAGCCGACGCCTACGGCGGACCCGGACCAGCAATTTTGCGGGCCTTCGATGCGACCAACCTGGCGACTGAACTGTATAACTCGACCCAAAACGCCGGTGACAGCCCCGGCGGCGCGGTGAAGTTCACGGTGCCAACCATCGCCAATGGAAAGGTCTACGTGGGGACTTCATCCCAGTTGTCGGTGTTCGCATTGCACTAGAAGATTTCCGGCCCACGGTCATTGATGATTCATCTTGTCCAGCAGCCCGTGGGACCCACTTCTTAGCCCACTCTTGGCGAAATCCAATATTGCCAAACCCGCTCCTTTTACGTGATAATACTTGTTTGTCTATAGCCAGATGACCCCACGGTCAGTCTTGCCACACATGGACAAATCGTGGAGGGCGCAAGGTGCGCCGCCGGCAAGTTTTCCTAGTCATAGAAAGGACAAGTTTTTCAGTGTTAATGATTCGTTTGGCGCGGATTGGTGCGCGCAAAAAACCGTATTATCGTGTTGTCGTGATCGAAAAAGATCGGGCTCGTAACGGCCGCTCGGTGGAGGTTGTAGGCACCTACAACCCGCGTACTTCACCGGCGACCATCAATCTCAAACAGGACCGTATTGAGCACTGGGTCTCCAAGGGCGCAAAAATGTCGGAGACAGTCAGCAAGCTCGTCTCCAAGCAGGCGCAACCGGCCGAGCCGGCTCCTGCTGCCTAGGTTCGTGTGGCTGTTGGGCTTTGACTTTATGGAGTTCCCTCGGCTCTAGAAAAAATCAGGAGTGCCGTCACATATGACAGGCGAACCGGGTGGAGACATGCGAGCGTTGGTGGAGCAAATGGCCAAGGCGCTCGTCGACGAACCAGATAAAGTTGCCGTTGAGCTTGTGCCGGGAGATGGGGAGAACGTGGTCTTGGAGTTGCGCGTAGCGCCCACTGATCTTGGCAAAGTGATCGGAAAGCAGGGGCGCACGGCGCGCTCCATGCGCACCATTTTGGGCGCAGCCGGCATGAAGCTGCAAAAGCGCTTCACGCTCGAAATCATGGAGTAGCGCGTATCAGCGAAGGGTTTGTCACCATTGCGCGTGTCCTCAAACCCCAGGGACGGCGCGGCGAAGTTGCTGCCGAATTGCACACCGATTTCCCCGAGCGCTTTGCCGAACAGCAGCGCTTCTTTCTCCTCGGAGCTGATGGCCGCCGGCAAGAGATGGAATTGGAAGAGCACTGGCCGCACAAAGGCCTGGTGGTCCTCAAGTTTCGCGGCATCGATTCCATCAGCCAGGCCGAGCTGCTGGCCAACGCGCAGGTGCAGGTTCCTGCCGGCGAGCGCAAGCAGCTCGAGACCGGCACGGAGTACATCAGCGATCTGCTGGGTTGCCGCGTGGTTGACCTGAGCCAGGGAGCGGCTGAGATTGGCACCGTACGCGAGGTCCAGACCGGCGCGGGAGAAGCCCCGCTGCTGGTGCTGGAACAAGGGAAGAGAGAGATTCTTCTCCCCTTCGCGGCCGAATATCTGAAGAAGGTAGACGTTGCCGCCAGACGCATTGAAATGATTTTGCCGGAGGGCATGTTGCAGCTCGATGCTCCTCTCTCAAAAGAGGAAAAAGAGCGCCAGGCCCAAGGGGAATAACTTTGCGGTCGTTAGAATGAAGTTCGAGATCATCACGATTTTCCCGGACTTTTTCCGCGGGCCGCTGCAGCATGGCATCGTGCGGCGGGCGCTGGAAGCTGAAATAATTGACGTCCGCATGCATGACTTGCGGGCCTTTACCCATGACCGGCATCGCACCGTGGATGACCGGCCCTTTGGCGGGGGCGAGGGCATGCTGCTCAAGCCCGAACCGATTTTTGAGTGCGCCGAGTCGCTGGCCGTAAGCCCCCGGGAAGTTCGGATTGCAGGGCGGGCGACAGAATCGGTGATACTGCTCTCTCCGCGGGGAGAGTTGTTGACCCAGGATGTAGCCGCGCAATTGGCCGCGCTCGACCGGCTGGTATTGATCTGCGGCCGTTACGAGGGCGTGGATGAGCGCGTAAGCGAGCATCTGGCTGACCGCGAGATTTCCGTCGGCGATTACGTCTTGAGCGGCGGCGAGTTGCCCGCCGCCCTCGTCGTGGACGCCGTGAGCCGGTTGCTGCCGGGATCGCTGGGCAATGAAAGCTCTGCCCGGCAAGAGTCGTTTACCGGTGCGGCGCAAGGGAAAAGCAGCGCGCGGAAAAAGGGCGGGGAGGAGAATGGTACACCCAGTGTTCCGGATTCGACCTGCGCCTCTGGCGGGCTGCTGGATTATCCCCAGTACACCCGCCCCGCGGATTTTCGCGGCATGAAGGTGCCGGAGGAGTTGGTCTCCGGCAATCACGATGAGATTCGCCGCTGGCGGCGCCACCGGGCACTGGAAAAGACTTTTTATCACCGTCCGGAGCTGTTGGAACGGGTGGAACTGAGCGCGGAAGACAGGAATTTTTTACACAAGCTGCGGCGTGAAACCGCGAGCTAACAATTTTGGAAGGATTGAATCATGTCAACAGCAACATTACTCGATAAGCTAAACGCCAAGCTGCAGCGCAACGACATTCCCGAGTTTGTCCCCGGCGATACCATCCGCGTGCATGTAAGGATCAAAGAAGGCGACAAAGAACGCGTGCAGGCGTTTGAAGGCACCGTCATTGCCAAAACTCGCGGGCCGCAGCGCAGCTTTACCGTCCGCAAAGTCAGCTTCGGCCAGGGCGTGGAGCGCATCTTCCCCGCCAACTCCAAGGTGATTGATAAGGTGGAAGTGATCCGTTCCACCCGTGTCCGGCGGGCGAAGCTGTATTATTTGCGCGGTCTCAAGGGCAAAGCCGCCCGCTTGACGGAAGTCGAGCGCGATAGAGGCAGCTCCCAGCCCCAAGCCGCAAGCACCAAACAGGAAGAGAAGGCGTAAACCGTGTGGCACAGCCGTCCCCGGCTGTGCCAGATTATTTCCTTGCAGCTTGTAACTTGCAACTTGTAGCTGGTTATTTATCCGAAAGCACAGCCAGGCGCATCTGGCCAAGGTTAGTGACGTGCTTCATCAAGGTGTGCGCCTTCGATTGCGGCCCGCCATTGAGCAGCTTGCGCAGTTTGCCGCGTTCCTTCAAATCAATTCCAATAATCTCAAAGCTCATCTGCCGCGGCTGCTCTTCCCGCATCAGGACAGCGGCGCGTACCTTGCGCACGCCTATTTGCAACTCCAGGTTTGCTTCGGTGCCATTGCCGACGCGGGTGTTGGTAGTGCCAAATCCGCCGCCCAGGCTGATGCGATTCACCTGTAGTTTCGACCGGCTTCGGGAGGTGCTGACCGTGCCGGAAAGCATCGCGGTGGGCATCACTCGCGGATAACGCCGCTGCCTCGACCAGGGACAGCTATTGACGGCATCCAGCGGGCCAAAAGAAAGATCAGCTTCGGTGAGGCCCCTGCTCATGGCAAACGAACGTCCTTCGAGCGGATCGATCATCACCAGCGCCTGGGCGGCGGCGATGCGAAGCTCATGGGGATACTCCCAGCGCATTAGCTTACGGGATTCGATCATGGTGCACAGCCGGTTGCTGGCTTTTGTCTCGCGCAGGCGGCCCAGGGCTTCCATGGCTTTAATGCGCAGATAATCGAAGCCCTCGGTTTCGTCATCGAAGGCGATCCGCATGAGCCGCGGGCTGGAATCGCGGTCGCCGCTCATTCCCAGCTCATCGAGCAGTATGGGCAGCAGCACCGGATCGATTTCATCCATGATCTTTAGGAGCAGACGTCCGCGCTCGGGAGCGCCGGCTGCCGCGATATGGCGCAGGATTATATCCTGGTGAAAGCGGCTCCAACTTTTTACCCGCCGGGGCAGCACCTCTTCCAGGGCTGCCGTATCCAACCGGCTTAAGACGCCCACAGTGAGCACGGCATCTGCGGGAGATTGCCCTTTCAGCTTCTCTTTCATATGCGAGATGGCGTGCGGGCCAAGCTGCTTAATCAGGAAGAGAATGCGTTCGCATTGATCGCGGCGCACGCTATGGTCAAACTGGTGCAGCAGCTTTTCGGTTGCCGTCTGTGGAATGCAGCGCAGCATTTCCAGCAGGTCGGCTGAGAGCTGGGGAGCGCGCGCGGCTTCACCCACGAAATCATCCAACCGGTCGAGCACACCGATGCGTGGCCGCAGGCGCTCGGCAAGCGCCGGGAACTTCTCTTTCAACTCATCCACCGAGGCAATCGCCTGCTGGATGGCCGTGTACTGCCGGTTGCTGGTCGCTTCCTGGCTGAGCCGCACAAAAGTAGCGCTCAGGGTCTTTTGTAACTCAGCATCGGATTCGTGGGCCAGTTGATCGCCCAAAATTTGCAGGGCTTCCTGCAAAAGCGTAGGGGAGCGCCCGTAATATTCGGCCAGGTGGCTCATTCCCAGGGCGGCCTTCATGCGCCCTTCCGGTTCCTTGCTCTGCACGCACCGCGCGTAGTTCACCAGGATCTTGCCGGGAAGATTGACGGCGTCCCGCTCCAGCAACTCGCCGACGTACTGGGCGATGTTGCGCGGTGGAATGCACCAGGCATCGGAGGAAAGCAGGACGCTGCGCTTGCCCTGCTCTGGCATGGAAGCCCAGAACTGCCGGTCCAGAATGTCGGCCCGGGTTTCAACCACCATGCCGGCGCGGGCCATTTTTTCTTCCTGAGCGTTCAGAACTTTGCGTAGAGACTCCATCTCGCGGCTCATGCGCTCCATCATCTCGCGGACGGCGTTGACCTTGACTTCGCCGCGCTGATAGCGGTCCATCGCGAACTTGATGGCAAGATTTTCAGCCAATTGCACCAGCAGCGGGGTATCCGGCTGGGCGCCGGGATGTTCGGAGATATTCACCAGCGCCTGCTGCAGGGCCTGCTGGCCGGCATGCGTAAGCTGCGTAACCTGCTTCTGGAAGTCGGCCGGCGTCGGTTCCGAAGTTTGATCTGAAGCCTGGCCTGAAGCCTCCGGGGACTGGCCGTCGCCGCCCAGGCGCGTCAACATATGAATGATGTTGATGATGTCAGTCTCGCCCGGGGTTTCATAGATTGCCGGCGAAGAAGTATCGCCGGCAGCCTGATCGCTGGCCGCGGAGAAGATCCCGCTGCCTGGAGTGAATATTCCGCTACCGCTGGTGAAGATTCCGCTGCTGGCGCCTTCGGCGGCGGCAATCATCTGCAGGAGTTTTTGCGGATTGCTCAGCCAGGAGCGGAGTTCGCTGGCATGCTCGCCCAGCGACGTCATGGCGATCTGCGAGGCCAGCATTGAGACTTCGGTTTCATCACCGCTCTGGGCCACGAACCGAACTTGATTCACGCGGATGGTGGAAGACTCGCCGAACGATTTTTTCAGCTCGTCGGACAAAATGGAGGATTTGCTGCCGGCATTCATGAAGGCGCGTACAAAGCGTGAAAAATCCTTCTCGCTCGTGGCCGGCGAAAAATGGATGCTGGCAACGCCCGCGGAATTCAGTATCTGGGCAAAGCTGCGCTCGGCAGCGGCGGTTTCCAGGGGAATTCCATCGAGCAGGAGCTGGGTCCCCGAGACTCCCAGCAAGACTCCTGTTTTCCTGTCCGGCGGCTGGGCGGCGCATAGCTCTTTCCAGGCTGCGTTAAACTGTTCGGAGGTGCGGGTATGGTCGCATCCATACAAGCGGGCGTACTTCAGTAGGATATTAAGGCTGCGAGCAAAAGAGCGGGCGGCCAGAGAACGAGCGTTTTCTATAGTCCCCGGGGGGGAAGCCACGGTTACCACCTGTCTTAAAACAGTACATAGAGTCTGGGCCCCTAAGGAACGATACACAATATTACGGAAGTACAGAGTGGCAATGCACCTTGGGGTGTGCACTGTTTTAGCGCTCAAAACGCCTGGGGGCAACGAAATTAAGCAGAATTCCCTGTTGCCAGATTCATAAAATGGGTTGAAACTTTCCTAGACATGAATCCTGGGACAAAAACCGGCAAAACCGGAAGAGAACAGGGGATTTCACCCTCCGCACTGAAGATGCGGTTGCTCAAGAAACTGCGCTGCACGCAGCGCTTTGAAAAACGGGCCTGGCTGGCGGGGGCAAGGCTGGTGGCGGGTGTGGATGAGGTGGGCCGGGGTTCGCTGTTTGGTCCGGTGGTGGCGGCAGCGGTCATCCTGAACCCGGAAGACCGCATTCGCGGATTGCGTGATTCCAAGCTTCTGCCCCCGGAGCGGCGCGAGGTGCTGGCGGCCCGCATTCGTGAGCGTGCTCTCTGCTTCGCTATCGCAGCCGTGGATTCGGCCACCATTGACGCCATTAATATCTACCAGGCCTCGCGCCTGGCCATGCTGCAGGCGGTGCAACAGCTTTCCCTCAGGCCTGATCATCTGTTGATTGACGCCATGCTGATTGATTTTGAATGCCGGCAGACCAAGATTATTCACGGGGATGCGCTTTCGGCTTCCATCGCGGCGGCTTCTATCGTCGCCAAGGTGGAGCGCGATGCCATGATGCGCGCCATGCACCAGGATTATCCGCTGTATGGCCTGGCTTCCAACAAAGGCTACAGCACGCCTGACCACGTGCGCAGCCTGCGTGAACATGGCCCCTCGCCGCTGCACCGCCAGTCATTTGCTCCGGTATGGAATTCCAATAAAGCGCCGCAGGAAGTTCTGGAGTTCATGATGGAAGAAGAGAGCGCGGAATTGGCGGAGCTGGCCGATCCGGCTCTCACGACGGATGCGTAAGTCAACATGCATCGCTAAAACATTTCTCCTCAGCTTGGAAATCAAACGTCGCGTAGAAACGTAGCTTGCTACGTCTCTACCCCACGATGTGAACAGAGCTGAAGGGGGCACTCATACAAGAGCTTTACATGAAAATCAGAGAAGTTCGAGGTGAAAGCGGGTAATCCTGTCGCCATCGGCATCAAAGACTTCAAGCACAATACGCGCTTCCGCCGGGACGTGATCCAGATGGAAGGTGGCGCGATAGATGCGTTCGTCGTAGGGAATCGTGGCCGGCACGCCGATGAGTCCGGCTTCGTCCGGCTCCAATTCATAAGCATCAACCCCGCGGAATATCTTCAGGCGCAGGTGCAGGCCCAGTAGGAACGCGTTTGCATCCTGATTGGTCTCAATTTCCCACGGGGGCTCGTCATCCTTCAGCTTGTCGAGCCTGGAAGCAGTGAGGCGGAAAGAGATTTCGCCCGGGTAATTCTGGACCTTCGAGCCACTCGCGCTGATCAGGGCAAGATGGTGTGACTGATCAACCTTTTGAAGACCTTCAAAACTGCTGCTCTCGGCGGAGGCAATCAGATCGATATCATGTCCGGCTGGCTGCAGCCTTATCCTTTCAATCCCCAGAGGGACTATGGAGTGGTATTTGCATGCCAAATTTGGGGAGGAAGCCACCTGTCCCATGCTTTGCATGCTGAGAATGGAAAGAAGCAAAGGGGCAACCATCCAATGGGTCCGCATCTGATTGTGGCAAGACATCTTAGGATATGGCCTATCGTGTGGTTTTGCGTTCCCGCGGGCCCCGTGTTACACATTTAGGTTTGCAATTGCTTCACCAAAACCTGTTCCGGAGAGACTATGCGATTGCTGTGTGTCACCGCCCACCCCGACGACGAAGCGGGCGGCTTTGGCGGAACCCTGCTGCATTATGCCCAAAGAGGAGTGGAAACCCACGTCCTCTGCCTTACACCCGGACAGGCAGCCACCAACCGCGGCGGAGCCAAGAGCGACGATGAGCTGGCCGCGATGCGGCGGAGGGAGTTTGCCGCATCCGGCAAAATCCTGAACGTAAGCCACGGCGAGGTGCTGGACTATCCTGATGCCCGCCTTTACCGCCTTGATTTCTATGCTGTCGTGGAAGACCTGGTGCGCCGCCTGCGCAGCATTCGCCCGCAGGTAGTGATCACCATGGGGCCGGAGGGGTCTATCACGGCGCATCCTGACCACTCTATGGTTTCCCTATTCGCCACTATGGCGTTCCACTGGGCTGGCAGAAGCAACCGCTTCCCAGAGCAACTCAAGCAAGGGCTCGGTGTGCACCAGGCGCAGAAGCTGTATTACCTCACCGCCACATTCACCATTCCGGAGCGCCCGCCGGTGCTCTTGCCGCCGATCACCGCTGTCATAGATGCTGCCGAATTCCTGGAGGCTAAAATCTCCGCTTTCAAAGCGCACTCGTCACAGGCCCCGCTATTTGCGCGGGTCGAAAGCACACTGCGTCAGCGCGGCGGAAAAGAACACTATCACCTGGCTGCGGCCGCAAAACCAGGTCCGGCCCAGCAAGAGACGGACATGTTTGCGGGGGTGGTGGAGTAGGAATTTTTTGGAGAGACATAGCTTGCTACGTTTCTCCTTGTCCTAACGAGGATTCCTCTCGCCAGAGCACTTACTGTTTTTTGTCATTGTGTACCCAAGAATAAAAAGGCTCCCGGTTTATGGGAGCCTTGGATGATTTCTGTTGAGCTCTTACTGAGCGTGGGGCCGGATGATGTCGATTAATAAGTCCGGCTTGGCCTGATTGCGTTCCAGATGGGGATATTTGTTGCCTTCGTGATAGTCAACCTTGAAGGTGCGAAAGTAATCGCCGTTGCGAATCAGCAGCTCCACAGGAGCGGCATTGCTGCTTTGGGCTGCACGAAGCGCCTCATACAAGACCGCGGAATCATACTTACGCCCATTCACGGCCACCAGCACCATTCCGGGCCCCAGGCCGGCGTTGTAGGCAGGCGAACCCGTTACCACGTCGGTCATGACGTCATCGCGATCCAACACGAGCCCCAGGGAGTAACGAAAGTCCGAAATGTGGCGAACACGTTGTTGCACCCGGTGCATTGCCGACGGAGTATCGGTAAACACCAGCCGCCAGCCGCTGTTTTCGATTCCGCCCAAGGGCGCTCCGGGTCCATGGCTATGCAGGCGTGTATTGAAGAATGTACGCCAGTCATAAGGAGCCACCTGGTTCAATGCGGTCACAAGCTGGTCAAAGTTATAGGGGACGACCTCGGGTGGCCCGCTCGGCGGCCCGTAAAAAAGTTTGCAGAAATCATCAATCGATTTCTTGCCTTGAGTAACATTACGGATAACAGTGTCAGCTTCCAGCCACATGAGCGCGCCTTCCGCATAAAAATCGGTGCTGCGCCGCCATGAAGCCCATGCCTTGGTACGGTTGCCGTAGGTATCCTGCGCGTCAACCGCGGTATCGAGCACATCACGCCAGCCGCGGCCGGGGCGGTCGCGGTCCATCTCTGCGGCAGCCATTGCCAGATCATCGCGGTACTCCTCGGGCGTCCACAAGCGGCTGCGGGCGGTGAAGACGTTGCCCAGGTATGTCGTCAGTCCTTCATAAACCCATAACAGATCGTCAACCATGGGTTGCTGATAATCGGGCGTGGCCAATCCGGCAGGGCGGCGATATTTCCCATTCCAGGAGTGGGTCATCTCGTGCGGCATCAAGCCGGCGGAGCTTCTGCGGAAATCATCATCCACCAGTGCGCCCTCGTTGGTGCGGTCGTCGCTGGACTCATGGTGTTCCAGCCCAAAGTGCGCCGTGTGATTGCTCAGCGTGAGCAGAAAGTCATAATGACGGTAATGGGTCGCGCCGAAAAGCGCGCTGGTTTCCGCCACCAGGTTCTTAAGGTGAGTCACTTCGTCCGGCGTGATTTCCAGGGCGACAGCGCTGTCGGCAGCCACATCGAGGTAGACCTTGGGGTCGGTTTCCTTCAACGCGATTCTGGCAAAGTATTCGCCGCTCAACACCGGCGAATCCACCAGTGTGGCCAGCGGGACCGGCGCAAATTGCACGCCATCGCCGGTTTCGCCCGTGGTCTGCAAGGCCGTGCCGTATTTCCATCCCGCGGGCAGCTTCAGGCTGGGGGAGAAAGTGATGTCGCTGGCCTTCCAGCCCTTGGGATACAGCAGCAACTGGTTCCAACTGATGACGGTCAGCTTTTCCGTGGCCGACGCTCCGGAAGAGAACCCTTCGGCTTCGGCGGGAGAAAGATAGTCCAGTTGGACATCGACGGAGCCGGCATCCGGGGGAACGTCGCAGTGCAGAGCGTACATATCCAACAGGTCGCGCTGCCAGGGAATTTCTTTTCCGTTGGCGAAGAACTTCAGTCCGGCCAGGTCTGCAATCGGGCCGGTCGGGGCATGCTCTCCCGGTATCCACCTGGGATAGTAAAGGGTGAGCGGTCCGGGCGAGGCCTCAATGTTGAGCCGGGCGTGAAAGATTTTACGCGGCGCCTCCGAAGCGTCTACGCTGATGGTGACTTTGGGGGCCGCCTTATCAGGGAGCGGAGAAGCGAAGGCGGCAGGAAGCGAACATACAACCAAAACAAGTAAAGCAATATGGCGCATGGCGAGTCCTAAAGTAACAAGGAAGGATAACAGAATTGGAAGCGCGCGATATACAACTTTCAGCGCGTGCGCCTCACTTCTTTTTCTTCTTCTTGCCGGGGTCGGGCTGGGCCTGGGGTTGGGATATGGCGACACTGGCCAACACCTTATTGAATGCTTCCTGTGTCGTCATTTCTTTTTTTCCACCGCGGTTCTTACGGTACTTATGCTCGAAATTGCAGGTGCGGCAGCGCACCTGGAGCACCTCTTCACCCATCATGGCCACGATGGAGTGGTCCATGGTGCGTTTGCAGCGGGAACAATGATCGTCAATGACGTCGCCTAGACGCATATTGCAGAAATGCGGAGTTTATCACAGCCGGCTACTGCGCCGGAGCGTAATAACCCTTGCGGGTGCGTACGTGCAGCTTCTTGTTATTTTGTGCTTCGATCTCAATGGACCGGTAATGGCCGTCGGCGTGAAAATCCGGGGGCTTGTAAGCCATCGCATACTGGCTGCGCAGCTCCTCCTGGATCTCGGAAAAAGCATTGGCCACATCCTCAATCTTGAAGGGAAAGAAAACGCGTCCGCCGGTGGATTCGGCAATGTATTCCAGGACCTTGTCTCCGTGCAGAATCATGCCGCTGGTGTTGGTGCTGATGCTGTACACAATCACGTTGGCGCGCTGCGCCATCTCCACGGCTTCGTCGCGGCTCACCCGGCTTTGGTTGTCTTCTCCATCGCTCACCAGAATGATAGCGCGGCGCAGTTCTGTGCCGGGGCTGCTGGTTTTCATTAGCTTGTCTCTGCAGGCGAAGTAAATGGCGTCATACATGGCGGTGCCGCCGCCCGGACGTAACATATGCACGCCATTGGAGAGCCGCGCGGTGTCATTTGTGAAATCCTGGGTGACTTCAGCCGTGGTATCGAAGCCGAGAACGAATGCCAGGTCGTTTTTGGGCCGCACAATCTGGTTCAAAAATTCGATGGCCGCCTCCTGCTCAAACTTGAAGCGGTCGCGGATAGAGCTGCTGACATCAATCAACAGCCCAACGCGCAGGGGCAGATCGGTCTCGCTTCTAAAGACTCTAATTTGGTCAACTGGCTTGTGGTCGTCGAGCACATGAATATCGTTCTGGGTAAGATTTTTGATGAACTTTCCGTGCTTGTCGGTGACCGTGAAGATCAGGTTCACTTCATTGACGCTGAACTTGTACGTTTCCGCGATCGAGTTTGCGGGAATTGCCGGCTGCAATTGAGAGTTGCCGGTATTTGCCGGTGAAGCCTTGGATTCATCCGAAGGATTGGTTGGCGCTACCAGCGACTCAGCCTTTTGGTCTTGCGCCGGCGGATCGGCTTTCTGGTTGGTCGTGGGTGTGCTCTTGCTGCTGTCGGTCGCCGGTGTTGCCGGCTTGGTCTGCGGGGGCGGCGCTGGCGGCTTTTGTTGCTGCTGTTGCAGCACAGCCGAAGGGGCCGAGGGCAACTGGTCCGAAGACTGGGCCAGGGCAGCCGTGGGGAGCAATAGCGCTCCACAGCTTAAAAGCACGTAAGATAGAACTCTACGAACAGAGGGCATGTAAATTTGATTATAGCCGGGATTATAACCCGGATTTATAAAGGGAACGACAAATTCCTGGAAGCTAAGATTACGAAAGGACATAGACATATCGTTTTCTGCACGTCAAGAATTTATTCTGAAACTCCGCCGCGCAAAGCCATGAGAAAGCCTTCTAATTCAGCGGGCAGCCCCGACCGAAACGCGAGCGGCTTTGCCGTTTGCGGATGAAGGAATTCGATCTCAGCCGCGTGCAGAAAATTCCGCTTTGGCGGCAGCAAGGCCTTTGTGGTCCCTTGATTGCGGCTCTGGCTCTTGTACTCCCGTGCAGCGCCATACAGCGCATCGCCCACCACGGGATGAGTGAGAGAGGCAAGATGCACGCGGATCTGATGGGTGCGTCCAGTATCGATTTTGACCTCCAGTAATGCGAACTTTCCCCAGCGGGTGCGCAGCCGCTCCAGCACTTTATAGTGGGAGACGGCTTCGCGTCCCTGCCGCGCGCGCGTGGTCATGCGCGTGCGCCGCGCCCGATCGCGGCCGATGGCAGAGGCAATAGTCCCACTTTCCTGCCGAGGCCAGCCCTGCACCAGGGCGAGATATTTTTTCTTCACCTTGCGGCCGGAGAACTGTTCGGCCAGCTTGCGATGCGCGGCATCGCTTTTAGCAACTACGATCAGACCGCTGGTTTCTTTATCTAATCGATGCACAATTCCCGGCCGCAGTTCGCCGCCAACCTGCGACAGTTTCTTGAAGTGGTGCAGCAGCGCATTGACCAGAGTACCGCGATTGCGGGTGCTCTCACTCGATCCAGCTCCGGCATGGACCATCATTCCAGCGGGTTTGTTCAGGACAGCGAGAGAATCGTCTTCATAGACAATATCGAGTGGAATATCTTCCGGCTGGGCGCGAAGCGGCGGCGGCTTGAGTTCACCCGTGACACTGATTTCATCGCCGCTCTCCACCAGGTAAGAGGACTTTTGCTGTTTTCCATTCACCAGGATTTGTTGCTGCCCGACGAGCTGTTGCACGCGAGTGCGGCTCACATCAGGAATGGTGGAGGCGAGGAACTGGTCGAGACGACGGCCCGCCTGGCCGGCAGCAACAATGAAGATGCTCCCGGACGCGCCGGTTTCGGGCGTTGCCTCGTGAAATTGCTTGCGCTCAGGCATGCGCTGAGGTGGCGGGCTCCGGTTGGCGCGGCATTCTCATCCACAACAGACCGCCGGCGATCACCATCACGATTGAGATCAACTGCGTGGTTGTCATCATGCCGTTCAAAACGCTGCCACGGTCGGGATCGCCGCGCAGGAATTCAAGAAAATATCGGGCCAGGCCGTAGAGGAACAAATATGTTCCGAAGATTTGCCCATCGAATTTCTTGCGCGGAAACATCCAGACCAGTAATCCAAAGTTAAACAGCTCAACCAGGAACTCATAAATCTGTGTAGGATGCAGGGGCACCCCCAACGGGGTCCCCACAAGTTTAGCTGCCAGTGGATTTGTAAATGTCACGCCCCAGGGAAGCTGAGTGGGCTTTCCGTAGCAGCATCCGGCGGCAAAACATCCCAGGCGGCCGATGGCATGGCCCAGGGCAAGAGCCGGCGCGAAGACATCCATGGTCTTCAGGATGGGCATGTGCTGGCGCCACACGTAAAGCAGGCCGGCAATCACAGCGGCCACAAGTCCACCTGAGAAAACTCCGGCAGATTGCAATAAGTCCCGGCTGAACAGAGCGGCGGGATTGTGGACATAGAAATCCCATTCATTAAGAACCAGCAGCAGCTTGGCGCCGACGATGGCGGCAAAGATGCAAACGATCCCCAGCGACCAGGCCCGCTCCGGGTCAACACCTTCGCGGCGCGCAAAGCGGACAACGGTAAACAGCGCAACAATCATGGCCAGGGCAACCAGCACACCGTAGGTAGCCAGACTGAAAGAGCCGATTTCAAAGAGACGGGGAAACATGAGAAGCGCTTAGGAAGATTGTAACAAGAGGATTAGAGCCGGGAGGCTGGTTTACGCAAGGGAGATTTACGTGCTCTGGACGGAGGGGCGCAGCAAGGGCAGAAAAAGCCGACCCACGGGGCCGTGAGGTGAGCCGCTAATGAACCTGTCGTTAGACAGTTTGGGAACCCTCCGCAGCCCTTTAGGCGTTTCCGCATGACGGAACATTGCTCACCAGGCCGATTCGAGT